>Ga0272448_1000286_pt1 | contig 80061 bp, 70 predicted proteins | sample YNPCB0191_FD_202220 | JGI IMG/M metagenome (GOLD analysis project Ga0272448, IMG submission 202220) | Hot spring sediment microbial communities from Yellowstone National Park, WY, United States - YNP-CB-019-1 | ecosystem: Environmental > Aquatic > Thermal springs > Hot (42-90C) > Sediment...
CTTGTTCCCTGAGATATACCTCTGCTCTCTCCTCGTCATTTGTGTATCGTGTAAGTTCAACCAGGTTCATTCATCTGGCCACCTTTGTTTAGTATATAGTTGTGGCCTATATTAAGGAATTACCTAACATTTTAGCAATAAAAGCAAAAACCGTAAATGGTGTTGATATTGATAAAAAAGTATTAAATTATTGTATCCAGACTCTGAAAGGAAGAAATCCTAAACTTAGCTATCTTAATGTTTATGATGGCTATAATCTTCCATTCAAGAATGAATCTTTTGATATAATTACTTGTGTTGATGTATTGGAACACGTTGAAAATTATGAAATATTAATTAAAGAGATGTTGCGTGTATCTAAAAAAGGTGTTTTTATTAGCACTCCAAATCGCCGACCAGAATACACTAATCAGGACGGTTCACCGAAAAACTATTGGCATTTAAGAGAATGGAATTATAATGAATTAAATGAAATATTAAAACATTTTGGAAAAATTGAATGGAATTTTATCAATGGTCAATATGAAGGTCCTTTTACAATATCATCGACTGTTTTACATGATACACTGGCATTGGCACCTTTTATCATAAAAGCAGATTAATACGTAGGTGACATGTCGTTAAATAATGTAAAAATAAACTTTAAAAATGCAAAAAAAACAATCAATCGATTGCTAAAATGGGACATCATTACCCTAAAAGCAGAAAATTCAGCCAAAAAAAATGTCCTCCTTTCTTATATCACTCTTCCTTTTAGAATTGGAGCAGATAATCCCGCTTTTTACACACATACAAATACATGGGAGTGTTTACAAATTGCAAAAACATGGCTTAATCACGGTTTTAATGTTGATATCATTGATTGGGATAATCATTCGTTTGTCCCCAAAAAAGATTATGATGTTTTTATTGACATTCACTCCAACATGGAACGTATTGCCCCCCTTTTAAAAAAGAATTGTTTAAAAATCCTTCACATTACAGGATCTCATTGGAGTTTCCAGAACAATGCTGAGATGAAGAGGTTATCAGAATTGAAGATACGGAAAGGCGTTCAATTGAAACCTCGGCGTCAGGTTCCCCCGAGTCTGGGAATTGAATATGCAGATTGTGCCACTATCCTTGGAAATAAATTTACTCAAAGTACATTTGCATATTCAGGAAAGCCACTTTATCAAATCCCTCTCTCAACGACAGTCCAATTTCCGTTTTTTGTTAAAGATTTCAATAAAATTAGAAAAAATTATTTATGGCTTGGAAGTTCGGGGATGGTTCACAAGGGCCTTGATCTCGTTTTGGATGCATTCAGTCAGATGCCAGATTACCACTTGTTTATTTGCGGACCAGTCGATCAGGAAAAGGATTTTCATGACCTCTATTATAAGGAACTTTATCAATCACAAAATATTGAAACAATGGGGTTCATTGACATTCGCAGTGACAAGTTTCTGAATATCATTAAAAATACCTGCGCATTGATTTATCCATCCTGTTCCGAAGGCCAGGCAGGGAGTGTTATCACCTGCCTGCATGCCGGATTAATACCTGTCATTAGTGAGCAATCTGGAGTTGACATTGATGGATTTGGAATATTGCTCAACAATAATTCAATAGAGGAAATCATTAGTTCAATAAAATACCTTTCAAACAAGCCCAAAGAAGAATTGGAAAGTATGTCGAGGAATGCTTGGGACTATGCAAGAATACATCATACAAGAGAAAATTTTGCAAAATGCTATAATACATTTGTCGATGATATATTGAGTAATCAATGAGAGTTCTTTACGATCACCAGATTTTCACTTATCAGAAATATGGAGGAATTTCTCGTTATTTTTGTGAGATATACTCACATCTCAAAAAATATAATCTTGCAAGCCCACGAATATCAGTATTGTATTCTGAAAATGCATATTATCAATCAAATTTAAATAAAAAGTATTTTACATCAAAAGATTATCCCGGAAAACTAACAGGAATAAAGTTTGTAAATGAGTATTATTCAAGAATTCATCTGGTTAAGGGTAATTTCGATGTCTTCCATCCAACATATTATGATACATATTTTTTAAGGTGGATTAAAAGAAAACCTTTCGTTATAACAATCTATGATATGATTCATGAGATATTCCCACAATTTTTCTCATCTGACGATTTTGTTTTTAAAAATAAGCAAAAATTGATTGATATTGCTGATAGAGTAATAACCATATCAAATAATACAAAAAATGATATCGTTCGATATTTTAATGTTGATGAATCAAAAATAGATATAATATATCTTGCAAATTCCCTAAAAATCTCTAAATATCCACCGGGTCTCCGCCTCCCTTCCCAATACATCCTTTTCGTCGGAGATCGCCATCATTACAAGAATTTTGCTGGTTTCGTCACTGCCATTACCCCCCTCCTCAAAGGCTCCAGTCCATTGCACCTTGTCTGCGCCGGAGGGCAAGATTTCTCTCCTGAAGAAGTGGCACTCTTGAAAAAATTGTCGATTTGGGGTAAAGTATTGAAATATCCCATTACTGATGAATCCCTTTACCATTTATATAACAATGCAATATGTTTTGTTTTCCCATCTCTTTACGAAGGATTTGGCATTCCAGTCCTTGAATCATTTTTTTCGGGATGCCCTGCAGTCCTGAGCAATGGAGGTTCCCTACCGGAAATAGGAGGACAGGCAGCGGTATATTTTGATCCTCTGGACCTCGATTCAATTCATATCTGCGTAAAGAGAGTTGTAATGGATGAACAATTGCGCATGAACATGAGAGAGCTTGGGTATGAGAGAGTGAAGAAATTTACATGGGAAGAGGCCGCACGGAAAACAAGAGATGTTTATCAGAAGGCAATTGAAGACCGATGAGGTGATAAAATAAAGGTAATTTGGCCCTTCGCTGTTTTGAGGGAATAAATAGGAAAGAATAAGGGTACTATTCGTCCCTCCTGCACCCTGGCGAGGAAAACTTTCCTTCTGTCCCACCAATCTCCGATTCCGTTGAATAGGCTCGTATCTATAAATCCCTTGAGACAAATAGTATATCCAAAAGATGCACATGCCAATAATCCAGTTATCAGATTTACCTCCCCCGGAAAAAGGACAGATAGGATGGCCATGGACTGAAGTTCCCTCATGCCCCTCTCTCTATGGAGACACTATTTACTGGCCAAAAATCAGTATTATTACTCCTTCCTATAATCAGGGAGAGTACATTGAAGAAACCATTCGTTCCGTTTTATTACAGGGTTATCCCAACCTGGAATATATTGTGATAGATGGGGGAAGCACTGATAATACAATAGAAATTTTGAAAAAATATTCTGATTTTATTACTTATTGGAGAAGTGAGCCGGATAACGGTCAGACAAATGCCATCAATAAAGGCTTAAAACTTTGTAGAGGAGATATTATCGCGTATCTTAATTCTGATGACAGATATGAACCAAATGCTTTCTTCGTTGTTGCTCGCTATTTTCAAGAGCATAAAAATGTGAGAATGATATATGGGAATATTATTCACATAGATAAAAATTCACAGGTTATAGAAAAAGTCAAATGTAAGCATAGTTGTGATTTTGAGAGATTACTTTCATTGAATTTTTACATCGCACAACCTACTGTTTTTTTTAGACGCGAAGTTTTTGAAAAAATTGGATATTTTGATGAAAAATTGAATTTAGCCATGGATACAGATTATTGGTTAAGAGTGTCTCAAATCTTTTCGATTGGATTCATTGATTATCCAATTGCTGCTTTTAGATTGTATCCCGAAACAAAAAGTGCGTCAAGAGAGACAGAATATCTTGAGGAATTTCTTCTCATTTTTGAAAAAATATTTTCTCAGGAAACACTATCTAAAAATTACAGATTAAAATCTAAAACACTCAGTTCAATATATCTCAGTGCTGCAAGAATAAATCTCCCAAGAGGGAACCTTCAAAAAAGTCGCGAATTATTTCTCCGATCATTGAAAATATATCCTTTAAATTTTCTCTCTCCCCTCATTATCGGATGTTATTTATCCGCCCTTTTAGGCAAAAAGTTTACAAAATTTTCCATCCGTTTTAAAAGAGGCTTATTTGAAAAATTCAATTTTTTAAAACGAAATTTTTCATGAAAGTATTTAAAAAATAAAAACAAGACTCTATTAATGCGGATTCTCCTTATCCATTCATATTATGAGCGCTTTGGTGGCGGCGAGGTCTACGTCCAATCATTCATTCGATTACTTCAGGACCATGGTCACGAGATTTATTTCTTTTCATTTTCAAATGATAAGGAGTCAGAAGAGGAAAATCACCTGATAATGAGGGACAGGTTCCAAGTAAAAAATAAAAATTTTTTATCTTTGTTTTTCCGCTACTTTTTAAGATTTTATTTTGATCCTTTTGTTGCTTTTAAATTAAGGCAATGGATACGCAAAGTAAAGCCAGATATAATCCATATTCATGCAAATGACAGATTTGGTATTTCCGTTTTGATCGCATTGATTAACATCGGAATTCCGGTTATTCAAACAGTTCATGCGTATACCATTGTTTGTATGAGCACCCTTTCCAGAAGGCCTTCAGATAAAATGTGCAATGAATCCCATGGGGTAAGGTGTCTTGCTTTTCATTGCCTCCCCCTTGGAAAATTTTTTGCAATAATCCCTTCTTATGCGATAAAATGGGCCCTAACAAAGCGAATAGTGAATAAAATGATTGTGGCGAATCCTCAAATTCAAAAGCGACTCAATGAATGCGGTTATGGAAAAACAATTCTCATTGAACATTTTGTGGATATACCACGGGAATACTTAGAAAAGATACCAATAGAAAAAGGATTCCTTCTGTGTGTAGGGAGGCTGACATGGGAGAAGGGTTTTCAGTACGTGATCAGAGCCATGGTAAAGGTTAAAGAAAAGGCACCCTATACTACCCTCCATATATGTGGTAATGGTCCGTATGAAGAAAATTTGAAAGAATTAGTCCATGAATTATCGCTGGATGATAGTGTATTCTTTCATGGGCACCTCGATTCATTAAATTTAAAAGAATTTTATAAAAAATCTAATATCATTATTTTTCCATCACTATGCCTTGAGATATGCGGACTTGTTAACCTCGAAGCCCTTTCTTACGGAAAACCACTCATTATCAGTAACGTGTCTGGAGTCGAAGAATTGTTCCAGGGAAAAAAAGTGGGATTCTTTGTTGATCCCAAAGACTGTGAGTCCTTCTCTCACAGTATCCTGAAAATCCTTTTGGATGAAAATTTATTTTTGGAAATGGGGCGCAATGCATACGAGATGTATCGGGAAAAGTTTAACCCCGATGCTCATTATCAAAAGATTATGTCCTTATACAAGGAACTTTTGACACAATCATAAACCATATCTACCATATGTATTTGCCAAAAAAATAACCAACTTTTGTAAAGTACACCATCAATTTTGGATTTTCTACAAAATGGGAAATCGTTTTTCGAATACAATATGCTGATTTTATCCTTTCCAGGTTAAATAGTGGCCGTGGCTTGAGATTCAATACTGTGTCAGGAGATATGTAATGCGTCGATTCGCAAAGAATACCTGACAATATCTTTGCATTTTTTCGCAGTATATCCATCTCAAAATAAAAACCTTAGTCTACGACATATTTGTTATCAGAAGTTTCGTAGCATCTGAACGCAACATCTTTAAATATATTCCTCTTAACCAACGTCCCTCCAAACCCGTTGAACGTGATTCGCCCATTTTTTAACAGATAGCAATTATATATGACATCGTACCCTAGGTGAATTTTTTTCATCAATATGTTGATGAGGTTGGGATCAAAGGTCATATCAGAATCGACAAAAACGAGAACGGGTATATCATGCTCAATGCAATAATGTCGGATTTTTTCCCTTGCTTGAGTCAGCGCCCATATTCTATCCCTGGCCCACTGCGGTTTTTCGACGTCAAAGTTTATAACCGAATAATCGAGATGAGTTTGCGCCAGGCATTCCTCAAGAAATGGAGAGAAATCCTTGTCTTCAGTAGAGAACACAATTCTCGTAGGAAATCGTGTTGTTCTCTTAATCATCTCTTGATTTTGTAAAAAATGATGCAAGATGTATCCTGATTTTCGGTTAATTGGAACGCCGATGATTATGTCCATTACACTGAAATATATTTTTTAACTTATCAATAATGAATATTTAGAGATTCTGGCAAAAAGAATAAAGCATAACTTCCCCTAGCAATCAATAAAACAATATGAATGGTACGACGGAAAACGTGACTTTCCAGCTATTTCAAGAGACTCTTACCCTTCTTGATAAAAGAAATGAGGATATTAAAAAATTTCCTACATATTCATCTGATATACCTTATAATATCCTTATAAGATTTATTAACAGATTTTTGTCAAAGATTCATGCACAAATTCTCATTCTTCCGGAAAAAGATTCTTTCGTCGTGAATCAGTCAATTGGCCTTATTAAAGATCTTCTCCTTCATTATTCCGAATATGATACCGCACGGTCGCTTCTTGCCGATGAAAAATCCAAGAACATCTTTGATTGGATGATTCGATACCGGATTGCGTATGCATTCATAGGTGGTCAGGCCTTATATCTCATCGAACCACCGATATCCCCGAAAATCTATAAGGGATTGAAAGAGCAAACGCAAAAATTAAAAATATATGGCAAGTACCAAATTTCAGGTCTTAAATTCAAATCAAATGATGTCGTATTCATTCCGACCTGGCTGCTTGGACAATATCAATATCGCCATAGATGTGAACCAAAAACTGGCGACACGGTTCTCGATATCGGTGCATGTGAAGGAGAGACTTCGCTGTGGTTTGCACAAAAGATTGATAATAAAGGTTGCATTTTTGCATTTGAACCCGAAATAAATAACTTTCGAACATTGCAAGAAAATATCAAATCAAATTCCCTTCAAAATCTCATAATCCCAATTCAGATAGGCCTCTGGAGTTCCAGAAAGACACTATCCTTCAGCGGGAGTGGCGGAGGGTTCTCCTATAACGAATCCGGGAAGAACCAAATCGAAGTAATTACCCTTGACGATTTTATTATTGAAAATAACATTGGAAAGGTTGATTTCATCAAGATGGACGTAGAGGGTTCCGAAATGGAGATCTTACAAGGAGCAGAAAAAACCATAAAAAAATACAAACCGAAATGTGCCATCGCTGTCTACCATAAATTCAGGGATATTATTGAAATCATCAATTTTCTCCATGGTATTGTTCCCGATTATCGTTTTTATCTTGCGCATTTCACCACGAATTACGGTGAAACCATTTTATTTGCCAATTCTGAATATCACCAGTAATTTATGAAAAAGAAAAATTTTAGGCTTAACATGACCCAAAATCCTTTCTTTTTGGGGATGGCACTTTCAGTTGTTTTTCTAAATATGGTTAATTCGGGTGTGTAAAGTGTTTACTGTAAATAAAAAAGCTGATTCATACCCGTAACCCTCGCACTATCACCTCTCCCCTCCCAGGCGAGAGAACCGGTTTCCCGTAAATCAAAATTTGTAAAACTTCTACAATATATTATCTTTTAAATAATAAATTAAAACCAAAATCTTCATCTCAAACCCGCATAACACTATTTTCCGTACATTAAACGATGGTAGAGGCCCCGGTTGGCATAGTGCAGTTCATGAAGGCCGTACAAGGAGATCAGGACCATTAAAACTTCTTATCCCTTCCCAGTAGGTGTAACCCGTCATTCAAACCACGTCTCCGGACATACACATCGCCTGCTTATCCGGACGTGATCCCCGCGGTTCACCCCTCCCTTTGTGCCTCGTATGCAGGGTGCCTTTCCCCATGACAGGAGAAGATAGAGTAATGCAAAGATTTCAGATCCCCTGTGTACTGGTCCTGTTCACTTTCCTGGTGACGGGAATTGCAGCCGGAGACGCGCTCGTATCATCTTTCTCCGGGAGACCGACGTGCGGGTATGCCCCCCTGACGGTCACGTTCACCGACCACTCGTCCGGATCGCCCTCGGCATGGGCATGGTATTTCGGGGACGAGAATTACACTGGTTCGCAATGGACCGAAATGGTTGGCCAGGCCCCCTGGAACGCACGGTTTGGGCACACTGCCGTCGCCATGCCTGACGGGACTGTTCTCGTCATGGGGGGAGGGGGAGGGTACAGGAATGACGTGTGGATATCCCCGGATGGCGGGACCACATGGACCCTCCAGAACGGCAGTGCCGCATGGACGGGTCGCGAATTTCACGCTACGGTAGGGCTCCCCGACGGGAGCATCGTGCTCCTTGGGGGATACAACGGGACGTACTTCAATGACGTGTGGCGTTCGACCGACAGGGGAGTGACATGGACTCTCCAGACCGGGAAGGCTCCATGGCCGGCAAGGATGAAACATGCGTGTGTTGCGTTGCCGGACGGGAGCATCGTGCTCATGGGCGGGTTTGATGGATCCAACCCGAAGAACGATGTCTGGCGGTCCACTGACAAGGGGGTCACGTGGACACTGCAGACATCGAAAGCCAACTGGAGTGCACGGTATGGCCTGGCCGGCGTTGTCCTTCCCGACGGCCGCATTGCCGTTACCGGGGGACGGACCTCAACCACCTGGACACGGGACCTTTGGCTTTCTGCCGACCAGGGGATGACGTGGACCAATTCTCCCCTCGAAAACCTCGTTTCGTTCAATCCCCGCAGCTACCACGCTACGGCTGCCCTGCCGGATGGGAGCATCCTCATTGCCGGTGGGGAAAACAGCGGAGAGACGGTGAATGACATGGTCCGGCTCACACCAAAGACGGGGAACTGGTCTGTCGAGAAGTACGGGATCCCCCTCCCGGTTGGCAGGTATTACCATGCAGGAGTCATCCTCCCGGACGGAGGTCTTCTCCTCGCGGGAGGGATGAATAAAACCACTCTGAAAAGTGACGTCTGGTATTTTGGGACTGCATCACCTCACCAGGACCCGGTTCATACCTACGTGGCAGCAGGGACGTATTCTGTGACGCTCCAGGTTTCGGGAAGCGGCGGGTATAATACCTCGGCGACGCGGGACTTTATCACCGTCTATCCCCCTTTACCTCCCCCGACAGTAACGGGAATCGAGCCGAACAGGGGAGAGAACACAACAGCATCCCTTGTCGTGAACGTATCAGGGACAAATTTTGATACGATAAATCCGCCGTCCGTGAGACTGACCCGCGCAGGAGATCCCGATATCATCGCGGAGAACGTTTTTGCGCATTCACCTTTCCGGATGACCTGCACCCTTTCCCTGGACGGGCGAAAGGCAGGACCCTGGGACGTGGTCGTCACCAACCCCGATGGAAAATCAGGGGATCTCCCGGCTGGTTTTACCATCGTCCCGTCACCACCGGAAGCAGGGTTTATGGCGTCGCCCCTTTCAGGGACAGCCCCCCTCGTGGTCGCATTTACCGACACCTCCACGGGCTTTCCCACCGCCTGGACCTGGGACTTTGGAGACGGGACCACGAGCCCGGAAAGGAACCCTTCCCACACGTACAGCGTTCCCGGGACGTATACCGTGACACTGACTGCGCAGAATGATGGGGGGAGCAGCACCCTCTCCCGGCCGGCCTGTATCACCGTTTCGGCTGTTCGCCCTCCTGTCATCACCGCTTTTTCCCCTCCATCGATGGTCCACGGACAAACCGTCAAGATGGCAATCATCGGCAATTACTTCCAGGCAGGGGCAACCGCGAGGATGGAGCAGGGCTATAGCACAATCCCCGTGACCGTGACAACCGTCATACCCCCTTCAAAGATCGCGGGGGTTGCCACGATTCCTGCCTCCGCGCGGGGCCGGTGGACGCTCGTCGTGAAAAACCCGGACGGGGGAGAATGCAGCCGGGTCAACGCGGCGACCATTCTATGACGCTTCGTCCAAAAGCTAGGTTCCGCCGTGGATACGTCTCGGGGGTATAGACATGAGACATAGACGTACTCCCTTGTTTTGCCTGATCCTGGTGGCACTTGCTGCACCCCTCCCGTGCCCTGCCGATTCTGCCGTCCCGGTTCCTTCGCCCCTCGATATCGGCCACGTCACGAGTGCGACGGCTGTTGCCTGTGAAGGGACAGTCTATCATTCCCAAACGCTTGCATGGGACCAGTCATCTGTCTCCCTCCATGACCCTCCCCTCGAACCCGGCGGGTTCCCCATCGTGTTTTTCGACCAGGACGGAAATCCCGTCAATGGCTGGACGGCCGATCCTGAATTTGCAGAGCTGCTCGAGGAACCCGTCCCTCCCGGCGAAACCCGGTCCAGTACAGGATATTTTTCTTCCCTCCTGGCATCGCGGGGCTCTTCCTCCCTGACCACGGGTACCTCGCTCGGTCCAGGTGGAAGAGACGGCAATAACCTGGATGCAGTCACCTCCGTGGCTTTTGTTCCGGATAATGAAGGGGGAAATGCCATTTTTGCTGAAAGCCTCGGGCTCGATGCCGTCGCATCGCACACGACAACGGCGGGTTCCCTGTCCTGTCCATTCCCTGCCGATGAATGCCCATTCCTCCCGCCGTCCTGCGAGCACGTGCAGATGGGAAGCAGCGCAATCCTCTTGCAGGGAACCCTCACGACCACTGCGGGGACGCGATTCATGGCAGGTCCGGGAAGACCCGGCGTGTCAATGGACTATGGTGTCGATAGCGGTGATGTGCACAACACGGCCGGGACGACCGGGTCACTTGAGGCCTCTTTCCAGGCACACGGGCAAGAGGGGCGAATGAAAAACATCACGCCTGTCCTCCCTGAATATGACCCGCCTCTCCCTGCCGGGTACGTACCGCTCCAGTCCTCTGACATTTCGTACTCTGAACGGACGGCAGTCTCTGGCGTGATCAGGATGTTTCACAAGGAAATGCACTACCGATCGCAAACCCAGGTGTAAAAAAATGGGCTCTTTCTAATGGAATTGGCTTCGCCATTTTCATGCTTTATGCTCGACTGCCCGGCGGTCATGGGCGGTTGCTATGTTTAAGTGGGTGAATAGGAACCAAAGTGGGGGCTGCCTCACCCCCGCACCCCCGCATGAGGATAGTTCCGACGCCCCCAAAAGGGCGTCCCGCGGCGTTTTCACCATTCATTTCGCATTAAATCGATATTTTTTTGGATTAACCAGCTCGATCCAGCGAGAGACTATAACCCATTCAGACAACGTACACGCCGGAAATGACAAAGAGGGGAAAAATGGCACATCCAGGTGGGAATGGAGGAATGGAACTCCCTCCTGTTTCCAGCTTAGACAATCCCCCATTTTTCAAGAAAATTTCGGCATCATTTAATCAAACAGGCGGAAACCAATTGATGTGATGGGGAGATGTGTATCGAAAACGTTAACCTTCCCTGTTAAAATATGTAGTTTGCATCCCATGACCATCCTCCTCCGCTGCCGCCTCTGCAAGGGGACCGGCGAGATCCCCAACGAGCAGTACAGGATATGCCAGGCCCTCCGGTCGCACGATGTGAAGAAGTACTTCCACATGCCGACCGAGGACGAGGTTCAGACCGACACCAACGTGCCCCAGGACGCATGCAATGGTATCCCGGAAAAGGTCGAGTGCCCGGTCTGCGAGGGTGCCGGGACGGTGGAGTTCGACGAGGACGAGTGGGAACTCCAGATCGTTGCCGACGAGGAAGATCACGGGGAGTGATCCTCCCGGAAGAAGGGGTTGTCGTTTCTGCCACTTTTCTTCCTGTCGAGGTGGCTAATAGGAAAATATCCTTTGAAAGCGTCCCCTTCAGGCAGCAAAAAGCTGCAGGGGGGAACGCCTGGAACTATCCTCATTCCGGGAGATGGTTTGCACGGATACCATGGCCGGATGGCCAGTGGGAAATAAAATATCCCATACTGGACCGGGTTTCACCGGGAGGGGTTAGATTTACCTCCCCGCCTTTCAGAGGTCCCGCAGTTTCGCCCCGAATGCGGGGAGGAAATCCTTCTTCCGGGACATGACACCCGGGAGCACGACGGGCTGCTCCGCGTATCCAAGGGCATCGAGGGTCTCTGCATCCCCGGCGGCAAACAGGTCACTGCAGTTCCCGATGATGTCTGAAAAGAGGGCGAGGTAGAGATCCACGCCGCGGCTGCGCCGTTGCATCTCGAGTTCGGCCTGTATCTCGCGGGAGTGCCCGGACGCGTAACTCCGCGAGCTGGTCATCACCTGGGCGATGATGACATCCTTTCCAAACAGGGTGTACCGCTTGGTGTCACGGGAAAGGAGGGTTGCGAGCGGGACAGACCCGATGTCCATGCCGTTCTGGATGAGCCGCGCCCCAAAATCCTGGATATCGGTCCCGGATACTGCTGCAAGGTACTCGGCGGCAGAGACGTCATCAGGTGTCGTCGTGGACATCTTCAAAACGAGCGTGTCAGAGAGTATCCCCGCAAGGAGGATGCCGGCCGTGGCCGGTGCCGGGGGTTCCCCTGACTCCATGAACTTCCGGGCAATGATCGTGGAGGTGGACCCGACAGGCTCGTTCTGGAACCTGACCGGCTTGAGGGTCGAGATCGCGCCCAGCCGGTGGTGGTCGATGACCTCGAGGATCTCGGCCGACTCTATCCCCTCCACTGCCTGGGAATACTCGTTGTGGTCAAGGAGGATCACCCTCTTCTGGACGTCCGCAAGGAACGTATTCCGCGATATCATCCCGACCAGGATGCCGTCCTTTCCGACAACGCAGGCTGCCCGGTACTTCGAGTCCGTCACAAGCCGTTTTGCATGCGCAATGGTATCTTCCGGCGTGACGACGGGGACATCGGTCGCGACAACCTTTCCCGCCGGCAGGGAGAGGTGCATCATCCTCCCGACCGAGAACGCATCGAGCGGTGTCGAGAGGACTGACGTCCCGCGGGCCCGCGCGGCCTCGCAGACCCTCTCGCCGACCGGGGCACCCTCCGCGATGACGAGCACCGCTATCCCGGCAGAGACAAGGGCAAGTTGCATGGGTTCGTTGTCCCCGACAACCGCGATGTCCCTTGCCGTGAGCCGCGAAAGGGCGACGTGGAGCGCGTCGATGACGATTCCCACGTTCCCGTGGACCATCTCAGACCCGGCATGGCAGACCTTCCCATCGAGGATGCGGGCAAGGGTCGATAGAGACAGGGGACCAATGGTGAGAGGACTCCCCGCCCGGGGGTTGACGTACGCCCGTGCAAGCCCGTGCTCCGAGACGAGGCCGAGGAGACGGCCGTCGTCGTCGACCACGGGGATGTTCCGCACGTCATACTCGTCCATCATGGCTGCGACATCGATGGTGGGCATCCCGGCAGGAGCCCGTTCCGTGTGGAGGGAGGGGATATCGGCGACGCAGGGCTCCACGCTCTCGATGAGCACGGGGGGGCTGATGCCGAAGGTGGAGAGGGCAAACTGCGTTTCCGCAGAGACTGGGCCACAGACTGCCGGGATGAACGTCTCGTTCCCCCTCCGGTTGCGAAACTCCGCGTACCCGATAACGCTTGCAACGCTGTCAGTGTCGGGCTGCCGATGGCCGATGACGTAGATCTTCTGCATTGTATACTCCCGGGCCCGGTATTTTCGTTTTTTATGCAGGCAGGACCGGATGAAAACCCTGGGGTCCTTTGCGATATCCCAGTGTAGGTGGGATAAAGAGACGTATATACATTCCATCCGGGAGAACCGCCACAAAATCATCCTACGGGGGATAGCGATACACGGTGGAGCAGAAGAGGCCGGGGGGGTCCTCCTGCATGAGACTCCGATTGCCACCCTGTCTGCATGACACCCCAACGGGGAAAATAATGTAAAAACCCGGGCTCCCCTCCTCATCACCGGTTACCCAAAGGCTCACCCCTATATTGTTCAACGTCCACATGATACACTCGACACCAGGATGAAGAAGCTCATCATTCGGGGCGCGCGACAGCATAACCTCAAGAACATCACCGTCGAACTGCCGCGCGACACGTTCACCGTGATCACCGGCCTCTCGGGCTCAGGCAAGTCAACGCTTGCCTTCGATACGATATACGCCGAGGGGCAGCGCCGGTACGTCGAGTCCCTGTCTGCCTACGCCCGCCAGTTCCTCGGCCTCATGCACAAGCCCGACGTGGATGCCATCATCGGCCTCTCGCCGGCCATCTCCATCGAGCAGAAGAGCACGAGCAAGAACCCGCGGAGCACGGTCGGGACGGTGACCGAGATCTACGATTACCTCCGCCTGCTCTTTGCCCGCGTCGGCGTCCCCTACTGCCCGGTGCACAACACCCGGATCGAGGCCCAGTCCCCGGAGAGGATAGCTGACAGGATCCAGTCCGAGGTGGGAGGCACTGTCACCATCCTTGCCCCCGTCGTCCGGCAGAAGAAGGGGACGTACCAGCAGCTCCTCAGGGACCTGAACAAGGAAGGGTACACACGGGTGCGCATCAACGGGGAGATCCACCGGACAGACGAGGAGGTCACGCTCGAGCGGTACAGGAAGCACGACATCGACGTGGTCATCGACCGGCTGGATGTATCTGACCGTTCTCGCCTTGCCGAGGCCTGCGAGAACGCTCTCCGCAAGTCCGGGGGACTTGTCATTGCCCTCCCGGAAGGGGGAGAGGAACGCCTCTTTTCATCTCTGATGGCGTGCCCGGTCTGCGGCCTGACCTTTGAAGAACTCCAGCCCCGGATGTTCTCTTTCAACAGCCCCTTCGGAGCCTGCGAGGAGTGCAACGGGCTTGGGATCAGGATGGAGTTTGACCCTGACCTCATCATCCCCGATCGGTCCAAGTCCATCGCGGAGGGGGCCGTTGCCCTCTACCGCAACTACCTGGACGGTTACCGGAACCAGTACCTGGGCGCAGTCGCCCGCCACTACGGGTTCTCTGTCCTCACACCTGTTGGGGACCTCTCGCCGGAGCAGTACGACATCCTCATGTACGGCTCGCGTGATCGTATCCGTTTCTCCCTGAACACGAGGAACGGAAATGCCCAGTGGTCACACACGGGGGAATGGGAAGGACTCATCCCGCAATCCGAGCGTCTCTACCACCAGACGCAGTCCGAGTACAGGAAGAGGGAACTCGAAAAGTTCATGAAAGTCTCGGAATGCCCAAAGTGCCACGGGAAAAGGTTAAAAGAGAAAGTCCTCGCAGTCCGCATCCAGGACCACTCCATCATCGATATCACCGATATGCCGGTCAGCAGGGCGATTGAGTTCTTTTCGGGCCTGGAACTTCCCGGGAAGCAGCAGGAGATCGCACGCCAGATCCTGAAAGAAATCCTCGCACGGCTCGATTTCCTCGAGAAAGTGGGGCTTGGGTACCTTACACTCTCCCGGAGTGCCGGCAGCCTCTCAGGGGGGGAGGCCCAGAGGATCCGGCTTGCGACCCAGATCGGCTCGAACCTGGTGGGCGTCCTGTACGTCCTCGACGAGCCGTCGATCGGGCTCCACCAGCGCGACAACCAGAAATTGATCGACACGCTCCGGAGGCTCCGTGACCTCGGCAATACCTTGATCGTCGTAGAACACGACGAGGACACAATCCGGAACGCAGACTGGGTCGTGGACATGGGCCCGGGAGCAGGGGTCCACGGCGGCTACGTCGTTGCCGAGGGGACACCGGAACAGATAGCAGAAAACCCCGCATCCCTGACGGGCCGATACCTCGCCGGCACCCTCTCCATCGAGGTCCCAAAGACCCGGCGGAAGAGCGGCAAATGCCTCCGCATCACAGGCTGCCGGGAGAACAACCTCAAGGGGATCGACGTCTGCATCCCCCTCGGGGTCCTCACGGTTGTCACGGGTGTCTCGGGATCCGGGAAGTCCACCCTCATCTATGACACGCTCTACCCCGCTCTCCAAAGGACCCTCTACCGCTCCCGCGTGACACCTGGCGCGTACGACGATTTAAAAATCGACGCCCCCGTCGACAAGGTCATCGTGATCGACCAGAGCCCGATTGGCAAGACCCCGCGGAGCAACCCGGCAACCTATACCAAGGTCTTTGACGAGATCCGGAGGGTCTTTGCCGAGACAAAAGAGGCAAAGGCCAGGGGGTACAAGCCGGGGAGGTTCTCCTTCAACCTGAAAGGCGGGCGTTGCGAGGCCTGCGAGGGGGACGGCCTGATCAAGATCGAGATGAACTTCCTCCCCGACGTGTACATCGAGTGCGAGGAGTGCAAGGGGACGCGGTACAACCGGGAGACGCTGGAGGTGAAGTACAGGGGAAAGACGATCGCCGAGGTCCTTGACATGACCGTCGAAGAGAACCTTGAGCTCTTTGCCAATATCCCCTCGATCCGGCACAAGCTCGAGACACTCGCTGCCGTCGGCCTCGAGTACATCAAGCTCGGCCAGAGCTCGACCACGCTCTCCGGGGGGGAGGCGCAGCGCATCAAGCTCACGCGGGAGCTCTCGAAGCGGGGCACGGGACAGACCATCTACCTGCTCGACGAGCCGACCACCGGCCTCCACTTCCACGACGTGAAAAAGCTGATCGCCGTCCTCAATGAACTCGTGGACAAGGGGAATACCGTCGTCGTCATCGAGCATAACCTCGACGTGATAAAGTCTGCCGATTACATCATCGATCTCGGTCCCGAGGGTGGCGACGAGGGGGGATACGTTGTCGCGACCGGAACACCCGAGGAGGTCGCCATGAACCCGGGCAGCCATACCGGGAAATTCCTCCGGAAGATGCTGGCACGTCCATGAACGCTCCCGCCTCGCTCCCCGACGCCCCCGGCTGCTACCTCTTCCGTGACGCATCGGGTTCGGTCATCTACGTCGGCAAGGCAAAGAACCTCAGGAAACGGGTTGCAAGTTACTTCTCGCACCGCGACCACGACCGGAAGACTGCCCGGATGGTTGAATCCATCGCTGACATCGACTACATCGTCACCAAGAACGAGGTCGAGGCCCTCATCCTGGAAAACAGCCTGATCAAGGCAAACCAGCCACGCTTCAACATCAACCTGCGGGACGCAAAGCAGTACGCCTTCATCCACCTCACCGACGAGGAATTCCCACGGATATGCATTGCCCGCAGGATGGGAGACAGGGGCTCATTTTTCGGCCCGTTCACCTCTGCCGCTGAGAGGGACCACGTTCTTGCGGTCGTCAAGAAGACCTTCCGGCTCCGGAGCTGCCGCACGCTCCGGAAGAGGGGGTGCCTCCGGGCATCCCTCGGGACGTGCAGTGCACCCTGCCGTGGCATGGTCGGAAAAGAGGAATACGCCCGGGCGGTCAGGCAGGCCTCGGCAGTGCTGAAGGGAAATGCCCCGGAGCTGGTCAGGTCCCTCCGGGCCGAGATGGAAGAGAGGGCACGGGACTGCGACTTCGAACGGGCGATGCTGCTCCGTGACCAGATAGCAGCCATCGAGCACCTCTCCCTCCGCCAGGACGTCGCGAGGAAGAGAGATACCGACGAGGACATCATCAACTTCATCGTGCACGGGGGGCAGGTCTACCTCATGATCTTCTCTGTCAGCAGGGGGGTGCTGGTCAACAAGAAAGAGTACATCTTCGAGGGAGAGGGTGACTTCCTGGAAGAATTCCTCGTCCAGTACTATTCCGATGTCCCCCCTCCCGGTGAACTGGTCCTCCCCCTCCATCCCGGCGAAGAGATGGAAGAGTTCCTCTCCCTGCGGAAGGGCAGGAAGGTCACAATAACCGTCCCCCGTATCGGCGCAAAGAAACGCCTCCTCTCCCTCGTCCGGACGAACATCGAGGTCGCGCACTTCGGAGAGGAGATGAAACTCGAGGAACTCCGGGAGAAACTGGGTCTTGAGAATCTCCCCCGGGTCATCGAGTGCTTTGATATCTCCCACCTCTCGGGAACGGAGGTGGTAGGGTCAATGGTCCAGTTCCGCGACGGGCGCCCGGATAAGAAGAATTACAGGCGCTTCCGCATCAGGACCGTGCAGGGGATCGACGACCCGGCAGCCATCGGCGAGGTCGTGGAGAGGAGGTACCGCCGGCTGGTGAGGGAGGGCAGGGAACTCCCTGACCTGGTCATCGTCGATGGGGGGATAACCCAGTTGAGGGCTGCACTTTCCCATATCCGGGAAATCGGTGTAGATATACGCATCGTCGCCCTTGCCAAGAAAGAGGAGAAGGTCTACATCCCGGGCTCGTCCCATCCCCTCCCGGTAAGGAAAAACGAGAAAGCATCGCTCTTCCTCCAGGAGATCCGGGACGAGGCCCACCGCTTTGCCATCTCCTACCACCGGCTCCTCCGGTCCAGGAAGGTGGTGTCATGACCGGTTTTTCCCTGAAGGCAACGTTCTCTCCCCGGGGTTCCCAGCCGGAGGCGATCGAGAAGCTCGTCTCCGGTATCCGGGCAGGTCACCGGTTCCAGACGCTCCTTGGTGTCACGGGTTCGGGCAAGACGTTTACGATGGCAAACGTCATCGAAAGGGTCCAGAGGCCGACCCTCGTTATCGCCCACAACAAGACCCTCGCGGCCCAGCTTTGGAACGAGTTCCGCGAGTTCTTCCCGGACAACCGGGTCGAGTACTTCGTCTCGTACTACGACTACTACCAGCCCGAGTCCTACATCCCCCAGAAAGACCAGTACATCGAGAAGGATGCGCAGATCAACCCCCGGATCGAGATGATGCGGCTGTCTGCAACCGCGTCTCTCCTGTCGCGGCGGGACACGATCGTCGTCGCCTCTGTCTCCTGCATCTACGGCCTCGGCAGGCCCGAGCACTTCCGGGACCTCGGTTTCGAGGTCAGGGTCGGGGACAGGCTCTCGCGGAAGCAGATCATCGAGAAGCTCATCATGGGGCTCTACGAGAGGAACGACCTCGAGCTGATGCCCGGCCGGTTCAGGGTCCGCGGGGATACAATTGACATTGTCCCGGGCTACTACCACGACATCATCCGGATCGAACTCTTCGGCGACGAGGTTGACCGTATCCTGGAGGTGGAAAAGGCGTCCGGAAAGACGCGGGAGAGCCTCCGGTACTTCCACGTCTACCCCGCCCGCCACTACGTCATCCCCGAGGACGTGCAGAAACGTGCCATTGCCTCTATCCGGCAGGAGCTCGACCAGAGGTTGCCCGAGCTCGGCATGCTGGAGGCCCACCGCCTCGAGCAGAGGACCCTCTACGACCTGGAGATGATCGAGGAGACCGGTTCCTGCAAGGGAATCGAGAACTACTCCCGGCACTTCGACTTCCGGAAACCGGGCGAGAGACCCTACTGCCTGCTCGACTACTTCCCCCCCGACTTCCTGATGTTCATCGACGAGAGCCACCAGACGATCCCCCAGTTGCACGGCATGTTCCACGGTGACCACTCGCGCAAGAAGGCCCTCGTGGACTACGGCTTCCGCCTCCCGAGCGCGTATGACAACAGGCCCCTCATGTTCCGGGAGTTCGAGCAGTTCATGCGCCAGGTCATCTTCGTCTCGGCGACGCCCGGCGAGTACGAACTCTCCTGCTCCCGGCAGGTCGTGGAACAGATCATCCGCCCCACCGGACTCGTCGATCCCGAGGTCATCGTCCGCGGGACTGCCGGGCAGGTCGAGGACGTTATCCGCGAGATCCACGCAACCGTCGGGCGCGGTGATCGCGTGCTCCTCACGACCCTCACAAAGAGGCTCGCCGAGGAGCTGACCGACTACCTGGCCGAGAAAGGCATCCGTACCCGCTACCTCCACTCGGAGATCGATACCCTCGAGCGGACGGAGATCATCCGCGAACTCCGGCTTGGGACGTTCGACGTCCTCGTCGGCATCAACCTCCTGCGGGAAGGCCTCGACATCCCGGAGGTCGGCTTTATCGGGATACTGGACGCTGACAAGGAAGGCTTCCTCCGGGATGCCCGCAGCCTCATCCAGATCATCGGGAGGGCTGCCCGGAACCTCAACTCGCGGGTCGTCCTCTATGCCGATACCATCACGGGGTCAATCCAGGCTGCCCTGGCCGAGACGGAGAGACGACGGACCCTCCAGAAAGAATACAACGCCCGGCATGGTATCGTCCCCCGGACCATCCAGAAACCTGTCCCCCGGAAAGAGGTGGACATACGGGACACGCGGCACGTCCCGAAAGCCGATATACCCAACCTCCTCGTCGAGCTCGAGGCGCGGATGTTCCAGGCTGCCGAGCGGCTTGAATTTGAGGAGGCAATCCGGATCCGAGATACGATCCGGAAACTGAAGGGAAAGGTATCGCCGTAAATTCAGAGGGAAAAAAGGGGGAGCAACTGGGGTTCTCCCTCCCCTCAGGGGAAGGGAATAACCTGGACGATATCGCTCTTCATGACAGAGTCCGTGTTTCCGTAGGCATCCGTGACGGTAAGCCGGATGTCGTAGGATCCGGGCTCGTTGAAGGTATACGTCTCCGTCGCACTACCGGGGTCAAATATCGTCACATTGAGGGCATCGCGGAAGATGATCCATGTCCAGGAATTCGGTGTCCCGATACTCCTGTCGACCAGCCTCACCGTGAGGGGTGCAGAACCTGTTCCTGGCTGCACCTCGAAGTCGGCAACGAGCCGTGGCCGGACCTCGATGACCTGGGATGCAGACGATGACCTCATCGCCGCATCCGAGACCGTCAGCGTCACCGTGTAGTTGCCCGGGGTTGGATACGTATGGATGGGGTTTCGTTCCGTTGCCATCCGGCCATCTCCAAAGTTCCAGACCCAGTTCGTGGGGGACCCGCCCGAGGTGTCGGTAAACGCGACCGTGAGGGGGGCAAGGTTCTCGGGGTTGCTCGGGGTGTATGTGAAGGATGCTGACAACCCTTCGACCACCGTTATGAAGCCACTCCTCGTCTTTGTGTCTGTCCCTGCACTGTTTGTCACGGTCAGGCGGACCGTGTAGACGCCGGGCATGCTGTACACATGAACCGGGCTCTGCTCGGTCGAGGTCATGCCATCACCAAAGGTCCACAGCCATGATGAGGGGTATCCCGAAGACAGGTCCCGGAACTGCACGGCCAGGGGTGCGGAACCGGTCGTCCTGTTCGCAGAGAAGTCTGCAACAGGGACTGCCATGACGGTGATGAGACCTTCCTTTGTGACGGAATTGCTCCCCGCGGAGTTCCGCACACCCAGCGTGACGTTATAGACACCCGGTCGTGTGTAGAGGTGGTAGGGGTTCTGCTGTATTGAAATGGCGCCATCCCCGAAGTTCCAGAACCACTGGGTGGGGTTTCCGTCCGATGTGTCCCTGAACTGGACGAGGAGAGGAGCATTTCCGGACGTGGGGGTTGCGGTAAAGTCAGCCACCGGGGTCTTCACGACGACAATGTACGAGTCCTTCCTGATGGATGCGCTGCCACCGTCATTGAACACCGTGAGGGAGACGTTGTACGTCCCGACCGCGTTATACGTATGGACGGGGTTCCTGTCAAGGACGCCGCTCATGCTCCCGTCCCCAAAGTCCCATATCCAGCTGGATGGGTTGTTGCGGGAGAGGTCGGTGAATGTGACCGTCAGGGGGACCGTTCCATAGGTTGGACTTGCGGTGAAGTCAGGAACAGGGAGCGGGGGGATCACCTGGAAACCGAGTGGGAGGGTCCCATATTTTCCATCGGTATTGGTGACGACGACATTCCATTGACCGATTTGTCGATTTCTTAAATCAACGGTACAGTTCAGGGTTGTCGCGTTGATGACCTGGACGTTTGTGGCCACGATGGGTGCCTGCCCACTCTTTGTCAGGGTGACTGTTGCGCCATTCCTGAAGTAGTTACCGGAAATTGCAGTTATCTGCAATAGTCCATCATTGGGTCCCCTGTTTGGCGAGGTGGAAGAGACAACGGGGGCGGGGTACTCGATCGTAAAGCCATTAGCCTTTGACCCTGACTGCCCGTCCGTATTCGTCACGACCACGTCCCACTCCCCGACGGCCATGCCGTTTAAGTTGAGAGAACAGGTAATCCTGCCCGGGTTGACAACCGTCACATTTGTCGCGTTGATATCAGGCTGGGACGTCCGGACCAGCCTGACAGTTGCCCCGTTCCGGAAATTGCTCCCCGATAAGTCCGTGATTGTCACAATCTGGTTGTTATTCCCCTTGTTCGGGGTGATAGCTGTCACTGACGGTGCAGGGTACCTGACCTCGAACCCGGATGGAAGGGTCCCGGACTGGTCATCATCGTTCGTGACCACGACGTCCCATGACCCCGGCTCAGCTCCCGTCAGGTTGAACGTGCAGGTGATCATCCCCTGGTTGACCACAGTCACGTCCGTTGCAACGATGTCAGGGTGCGATGCCCGGGTCAGCTTCACGGTCGCACCATTCTGGAACCCCGAACCAGACAGGTTCGTGATTGCAACAGGCCCATCATTGGGCGCGTAACCCGGATCAATGCCCGTGACGGCAGGGGCCGCGGGATACCTGACAAAGAACGCCTGGGGGAGCGTGCCCGACTGCGTGTCCGTGTTCGTCACGACGACATCCCAGTATCCCACGGCTGCACCGTTGAGGTTGAAGAAGCACATGATAGTCTGGGTCGTCACGTTGACATCAACACCGGTCCCGGGAATATCGGTCTGGCCGGACCGGGAGAGCTTCACGCTTGCCCCGGCGAGGAACCCACTCCCCGTCAGGCCTGTTATCCCGACAGGCCCGTTATTTGGCCCTGTATTGGGAACAATGTTCTCCGGGTGGGGAGGCGGGTTCGTGATGGTAAAGAGGCCGGGATACTCGTCACCCTTCCCGTCGGGGTTTGTGACTTCGACCGTCCAGGCCCCTGCCGTTTTCCCGGTCAGGTCAAAGGTGCATGAAAGTGCCGTTGCATTTATCCATGTCACCGGAATACCGGGGATTGCGGTTTCTCCCGTCCGCGTGAGGTTGACACCCGCACCGGGGAGGAAATTCTCACCTTTCAGGATGACATTCTCCACCGGTCCCGTGTTCTGTCCTGTGGAGGGATCGATCGCATGGATCACGGGTGCAGGGTTCTGGATTGTAAATGCCGCGGCCTTTGTTCCGGAGAGCCCGTCTGTGTTGGTGACCGTGACGTTGTAGATACCTGCCTCTTTCCCGGCCAGGTTGACCATGCAGTCAATCCGGGTGCTGTTTATCGTGGTCGCACTCGAGGCATCAAAGGAGGTTGTTCCTTTCGAAAACGTCACGGTTGGTCCCGGGAGAAAGCCCGTCCCGGTTATCACGAGAGAGTAAAATTGCGTGTTTGTACCGGACGGGGGAGCGACATCCAATACCGTCGGCGGCGGGTTGGTAACGGTGAATGCCTCCGCCTTCGTCGACTCCTGCCCGTCCTCGTTGACAACTGTCACATCGTACGTGCCGGCAGATCTCCCCGTGAGGTTAAATATGGCACCGATTGCACTTCCAGAGTAGACAAAGACGCCGGTCCCGGGGATGGTCTCGGATTCCTTTTTCAGGAACACCGTGGCATTCTGGTGGAAACCACTCCCCGTCACATTCACTGCGATCGGCCCGGTGTTCACGCCGCCCGACGGGGAAATACCCAGGACTGACGGTGTCTCCGGGTAATAGACGGTGAACCCCTCAGGAAGAGTGCCGTTCTGGCCATCAAGGTTCGTCACGACAACGTCCCATTTCCCGACATGGACACCATTGAGGTTAAAGAAACAGAGGATCTTGCCGGATGACTCGACGATTGCCCCATTGATCGTGGGAATATCCCCGTGTCCCGACCTCCGCAGCGATACATTTGCCCCCGGCATGAAACCCGAACCGGACAGGTTCGTGATCCCGATGACCTGGTTGTTTGTCCCTGACGCCGGGAAGATAGCCGTGACAGCAGGCCTGGGATAACGGACCAGGAACCCATTGGTCAGTGTCGCGGATTTCCCATCATCGTTCGTTACCGTGACATTGTAGAGGCCTGGTTCCGCAAACGTGGTGTTGAACCGGCAGGTGATCTTCGAAGCACTCACACGGCTGACATCCACACCCGGGATGACGGTTGAACCCCTTGTCAGGTTCACGGTCACGTTCGGCAGGAAGTTACTGCCGGCAAGGTCCGTTATCTCGACCCAGTCGTCGTTCTCGCCAGAGGTCGGCGTTATGGACGTGACCTGGGGGTCAGGGTTCTCCACCTGGAAACGATCCGGGAGAACGGCGGATTCACCGCTCGTCGTGTTAATCACGACCACGTCCCAGAGCCCTGCCTTCCGGCCGGTCAGGTCAAAGACGCACGTGATCCTCGTCGGTGTGACAACCGTGACATACTGTCCGGTAATATTGTCCTGCCCCGTCCTGTTGAGTGAGACAGAGACGTAATCCTGGTCAGGAAAGTCTGTTCCCGAAAGGTTGGTGATGAATACTGTCCCCGTGTTCAGTCCCGAGGATGGATTTATCCCGGTTATGCCCAGTGCGGCAGAAGACGGGATCGCCAGGAAGAGACACAGGAGCAGAGCTATAACTATCTGCAGCCCTCTTTCGCTTGTCATACGGGTACCTCAGTTGCATTTTGTATACATTCCCCAATTGGGAATCGAAGGTGATTGGTCGCTCCAATTCCCAAACAAATGTATTCACCATATCCTCTCCACATATCTATTTAAACCTTTCCCTCATCCGGGGTCATTAACGCCTCCTTTTCTTCGGTGCGCCCCCTTCGAAAGGTGAAATTGCGATCGGGACGTTTCCCGTGGATCCAGAGAAAAATACATCGGAAAACCCTCTCCCTGTTCTCTCTCCTATTCTGCGATTTCTATTAATTCCCAAAATAACCCTTCATTTTTAAAATAAACCAATTAAAATTGTCTCCGCCCCTTCAACGGAAAGACAGTTTTCCACACCCTGCCCCTGACCCCGGGGTGAAAAATGAAATACGAAAAATGGGGGAGGAAAACCGCGCGGTTCCGCCGCGGAGGGGCCCTATGAGACTTGCTTCTTTTGACCGCGGGGTATCTTTATATCTTTGGCTTTGTTTTAAGTGCCTCGACGAGGAGTCTGACACCGTTTTCGATGTCACCAGTATCCACAACCTCGACGGGGGAGTGGATGTACCGGCTCGCAACAGAGAGCGTCGTGCTCGGGATACCTCCCCTCTCCAGGTGTATGGCGGTCGCATCCGTTGTGCCCCCGCTCCCCACCTCGAACTGGACCGGGATGTGTTCCGATTCTGCAGTGTCTGCAAGCCACTTTACCATCGGGCGGCTTGCAATGAGGCCCCTGCCGCTCGCGTCGGCGATGGTGATGATGGGCCCCTTCCCCATCTCGACCGGAACATCTTTCAAGTCGATGCCCGGGTGGTCACCCGGGATGGTGACATCAGTGGCGATTGCACAGTCGGGGTTGATGGTGTACGCACTGGTCTTTGCTCCCTTCAGGCCGACCTCTTCCTGCACCGTGAAGACGGCATAGATAGTGTGGGGGGACTTTACCTGCTGCATCGTCCTGATGAGGAGTGCCACTCCGACCCTGTTGTCAAATGCCTTGCCGGTGATCCTCCCGTTTGCCAACGATGCCACCTCCCTGTCGAGTGTCACGGGTGTCCCGACCGAGATCCCCATCTCTGTTACTTCATCGCGGCTGCATGCCCCCACGTCGATGAACATGTCATCGATCTTCACGCCCTTCTTTCGCTCCTCCTCGTCCATCTTGTGGGGTGGTTTCCCGCCAAGCACTCCCACCACGCGGCCTTTTGCTCCGTGGAGGATCACCCTTTGGTTATAGAGGGTCGGGGCATACCACCCGCCGAGGGCGACGAACCTGATGAACCCCTTCTCATCGATGGACTTGACCATGAGGCCGATCTCGTCTGCGTGGGCTGCAAGCATGACCCGGAACCTTCCCCCCTTCCTGACCGCGATAACGTTGCCCATGCGGTCCTCGGAGATCTCGTCCACGCACCCTTTGAGTTCCCTCTTCACGATTGCTCCAATACTTTCCTCGCTCCCCGATACGCCATGCGCATTGGAGAGCCTGACAAGGAGATCTTTTACCATAGGCACTCAGTCCTCCATGGCTTTCTCTATCCTTTCCACCGCGGCTTTAAGGTTCTCGCGGCTTGCTGCATAACTCAGCCGGGCGTACCCGGGTGCATTGCATCCGAACGCCTCTCCCGGCACGATCACCACACCTCTCCTGAGTATTTTTTCGATGAGGGGTTTTCCAAACGGGACGAAAAGGTAAAATGCCCCTTCAGGACGGGGGAATGTGAAGCCCATGCGCGTCAGCTCCCCGTAGAGGTAATCGCGGCGGGCCCGGTATTCCTCCCGCATGGCCAAGACACAGTCCTGCGGGCCGCAGTAGGCGCTGAGAGCCGCGTACTGCGAGATGGATGTCGCGCATGCCTGGCAATACTGGTGCACCTTGAGCGCCTGCTCGATGTACTGCCGCGGCCCGGCGAGGTACCCAAGCCTCCACCCGGTCATGGCATAGGTCTTGCTCGCTGCGTTTACCGTGATAACATCGTCGCCAAAGAGGGCAGCACTCCAGTGGGACGGGCCGTAGATGAAGTGCTCGTACACCTCGTCACTCACCACTGTCACGCCTCTATCTCCCGCATACTCCACAAGAGCCCTGATGTTTTCCCTGGGTTCCACTGCACCGGTGGGGTTCCCGGGGGAGTTGAGGACGAAAAGGCGGGCGCCATCCATCATCTCCTTTGCCTTCTCCACGTCGATATGCATCCGGGCGTCAAGGGGAACTCCCCCCGGTCTTCCCCCGGCGAGGACTGCGAGCGCACCGTAGGAGACAAAACCCGGGTCGGCGAACAGGACCCTGTCGCCCTCCTCAACGAGCGCATGCATGATGACATGGAGTGCCTCGCTGGCACCGGCCGTCACGATGATCTGGTCAGGGGAATACGAAAGGCCATTCTCCCCCTGGAACTTCCGGGCAATTGCCTCCCGGAGTTCCGGGATTCCCATGTTCGGGGTATACCCCGTCTTTCCCTCCCGGATTGCCCGAATGGCGCCCTCCTTGATGTGGTCCGGGGTGTCAAAATCGGGCTGGCCCAGTCCTAGGTTGATCGAGTCCGGCCCTGCCGACTCGAAGAGCTTGCGGATCCCCGAGATCTCGATCCCAAGGCACCTTTCCGCGCACCTCATCTCTTTCATCTGCCTCCTCCTCACTCGAGTCTGTTGTGCCTGTTCTTGAGTTCTTTCTCATCGGTCTTTGTGATCTCCATCAGTCGGGAGATGACGGCATCGGCAAAGACCATGGCCGCGGTCTCAAAGAGTGTGCCAAGGGGAGCAAACGACTTATGCTCCCCCATCACCTGGCGGATCTCGAACTCGGCCCCGTCATCCCTGACGTCGTCCCGGTGGTGCTCGATGATCACGATGGTATCGGCAATCCTGCCGATCCGCGAGTCCCTGTCCGAGGTGATGAGGGCGATTCTTCCCCCAATCTCCTTGGCTGTCTCCGCGATATCGGCCACCGTCTTGGTCTTCCCCGAACCCGAGAAGACGATGAGCAGGTCGCCTTCCCTCATGGCCGGGGTGATCGTCTCGCCGACGACGAAGCTCTCACGTCCAAGGTGCATCAACCGCATGGCAAACGCCTTGGCAACAAGGCCTGACCTCCCCGCACCCAGGACATAGATACGCCGGGCCCGCAGGATCTCACCGATGAAGTCCTCTACCTCCCTGTCCGAGAGCGTCCCCGCAATTGCAGTGATACGCCGTGACATCAGGCGCATCATCTCCTGGACCCTCTGTGCTGCCATTCTTTTCCCGGGAAATTTTGTCCTTCCCCTATGATAGAGGTTGGGATACCCTGCGAAAGTGTCCCGGTCGGGAATGTTCCCGGGGATGACCCCCTCCCGCGGCCGCACCCCCCCCTTCCGGGAGGAACGGGATCAGGCGACTGGGACGACCCTCACCGCGGGCACCGCGGGAACGAGGCGGCCCTCCCTGATGACGGAGACAGGGCCGTGGCCACCGCAGAGAAGGCACGCATCCCGGGAGGAGAAGAATGATCCACTGGTCGTACGCACGATCTCCATGATTGCGGATCTCTCCTCGCGTGCCTTCGTGCTGTCGACATTCACGGACGTCACGAGGTTTACCGCGAGGGTATTGTACTCTGCCCTTTCGGGCGTGAGGTATTCGAAGTTGATCACGGTGTCCGCGGAGAAGAAGACGCCAAGCGTGGGGGAAAAGAGGTAGACCTGGCCGAAGACGTGTCCACCCAGCCCTCCCAGCACGTCAAAGGAATGCCGGCCGACACTCATCGTTCCAAGGAGGGGGAAAGGTCCCCTCTTCCCTGTCCCTTCTCCTGGCAACAGGATCATTGACCGCGGGGGATTGAAGCGGGAGAAGAGGTTGATGAGTGATGTGTATACCTCCTCCAGGATGCATTCCTGGTTGCGTGAACCATAGGCCCTGTTGGAGACGAGGATACTCTCCCGCGTACCGGGGTGCATGAGCGCAGGGACCGAAAAGAGGCCGCCGGCACCGCAGTGGTCAGCATCAGCATGGGTTATCACGATCCGGGAGAGCCTCTGGAGGGCCCCGGGAGCGACTTCCTGGATGACCCGGGTCATATCCCCGTGGTAGATACCGTAACCCGTGTCAACCATCACGCACTCTGACGGGGTATCAAGGAGGAAGACCGAGCCGCCACATGGCGGCTGGAGGCAGAAGAGGACGAGGTCCTCGGCGAGGGGGACCCGCTGGACATCTGCATAAAAACCCGGGCCACGGGTGCTTTTCAACGTCTCCCCCGTCCTTTTCACGCTCTCGAAGACGGTGTACGGATCCTTCCCCCGGTTCATGAGCTCCTGGGCGATATGATTGATATCACCGAGCAGGGAGAGCAGGAATGAATCATCCGCATCCCCGATAATCTCGCGGAGGGACTGGGCAAACCGGAGATAGAACACCGTCTCATCGAGGTGCCGGCCGCTCGTATCGTAGTCAATGACCTCGATGCGGTACCGGGACTTGAGCTCATCGAGGAGCCGGCCGATCTCTTCTGCTTCTTCGAGGTTCAGGCTCACGGTCAGGAGGTTGGGGTTGCTCCCGCGGTCGTCGAAATCGATCAGGGCAATGTTCGCACGGTGGGCCGTTGTATACATGAGAAAGTCATTGAGGGCCCCCGGGGTATGGGGGATATGGACAGAGATCTTGAGGAAGCTCTGGGGCTTGAGTGCCGCCTGGAGGTAGCCCATCTCCTGGAGGCCGGAAGCGATGGCCTCCCGTGCACTCCCGGTCGACGTGACCTCGAAGAAAACGGTGCAGGGATCTATCCTCTTATCGAACTGGATCCGGTTGATATTTCCCCCGTTCTTCGAGATGACCTGGACAGCCTTGTGCAGGGCCCCGGCGTGGTCCGGTATCCGGGCAACAAACGAGTACTTATCCATTTCCCTGGATGGAAAAATGGTTTTGCCACATTCATTCCTTTCCCTGTGCTTCATGGAGAGCGCCGCGTCTTTTTGGGGATTCTTGGGGGTAATCCTCTCAATTCCCTGACGGCACGGGCATGGGAAGGGCGGAAAGGATGGTCAATCCCTCTCCATCTCCTCGTGGCCCAGCATCAGTGACCCGAATATAACCTTCTCGAGGACAATGGACGCATACTTGATCGCCTGTGCCTTCTCCATGTCCTCGTTCCGGTGGATGTCTGCGTAGACCTGGACGCGGACGAGGGCAAACCGAAGCCGGTCGAGCACATCGTCAGGGTAGGCACTTGCCTTCCGGTAAACGGTCTCTATCTTCCAGGGGAGGAGACAGACGTCCTCGAGCACGGGTTCGATATCATCGTAGATGTCGAGGGGATCCTCACCCCCGACGAGGACATCACGCAGGTCCATCTACCCTTCGACCACCCTGACGAGTTCTTCCATGACCTTGTCCACGCTCTTCCACGTGGGACTGTCCCTGCTCCTGATGATGAAGGGTTTTCCCTCGTCCCCTGCCTTGACCATGCCAGGGTCCAGGGGGATGCTCCCGAGGAACGGGACCCCCAGTTCCCGGGCAATCTTTTCCCCGCCTCCCTTGCCAAAGAGATCGATCTCCCCCCCGCAGTGGGGGCAGACGAGGCCGCTCATGTTCTCGATGATCCCAAGGACGGGGACGTCGAGTTGTTCCACGAACTTTGCTGCTTTCGACGCGTCCATGGTTGCGACCTCCTGGGGGGTCGTGACGATGACGGCTCCCCTCACGTTCGGGGCAAGCTGGACGATGGAAAGGGCCTCGTCGCCCGTTCCGGGGGGCAAATCCACGACCAGGAAATCCAGGTGACCCCAGTCAACCTCGCTTAAGAACTGGCTGATGGCACTCATCTTCATGGGTCCCCGCCATATGACCGGCGTACTCTTGTCTGGCAGGAGGAATGCCATCGAGACGACGGCGAGGTTCCCCGTGACCCGGACAGGTTCGATCATGTTTCCGAGCGTCGTGAGGTGATGTCCCTCCAGGCCCAGCATCTTGGGGATGTTCGGCCCATGGATGTCCAGGTCAAGGACTCCCACGTTATACCCGTGAGCAGAGAGAGCAAACGAGAGGTTAACTGCAACCGTCGACTTTCCGACACCCCCCTTTCCCGAGAGGACAAGGATGACATGGTCAACGTCAATGTCCGCCTTGGGAGGGAGACCCTTGCCCTTCTGCACTTTCTTGTCGCTGTCACACTTCTGTGCACTCGGGCAGCCTTCGCATACGCCGTTGCATTCCTCGGGGGATTTATTGGCCTCATCTGTCATGGATATCCTCTTTTTGGACTATGACTGGTGTATATCATTGGGTTGAAAGGAAATTAAAGGTAGATCATTCAAGCATTCTGACGGCGTACTGGCGGGTTGAGGTGTATCCAGGGTCTCGTTGCAGAGCCGATCGACAGCACGCATCCAGGGATCATCCCGCGGGAGGTTCCCGTAAATTACCCGTGAAAATTCCTTTTCACACGATTTGACCCGTTCGTAGAGGGGGCGGAGGGTGGGACTCCGGACCCTGTATTCTCCCCGCAGCTGTCGGATGACGAGCTCGCTGTCGGAGATGAGATGGACAGTGCGGGTCCCTAGCTCTGCCGTGGCCCGCAGTGCGAGGAGAACAGCGCAGTATTCTGCCTCGTTGTTGGTCCTTTTTCCAAGATATACAGCCCGCCTGCCAATGACCTCTCCCGTACTGGTGCAGAGGATACAGGCCGCAGCCGAAGGACCAGGGTTTCCCCGTGAGGCCCCGTCGGTGTACGAGGTGATTCCTGATATCATAGTCCCTTCATGCTCTCGTCCCGTCACTATCCGGGGAACCAGGCACAGTATCACGTGGGGACGGGATGGTGAATACCTTTCCCCCGCGGAAATGACTGGAGTGTTTTTTTAGTCACCAGGGGTGCCTGGTTTGGGGGGTTTGACGGGGCAAGAACGGATCCGGAACGACGGGAGAAGACCCGTTTGCAAAAAAGGCCCGTGCCCGGCTTTTCCACCAATCCCGAACGGGCCTTTCTGCACCGGGGGCATCACGGAGCGGGGCGACTTGCTTATATCACTGCTGCTCCAACACTCGGGTATGGAGAGGAGGGACATCGCTATCCTCATGGTCGCACTCGCCGCCATGGTGATCCTCGCAGGCATTGTCAAACCCGTCCTCACGGGAAAGGCTCCTGACCTCAGTTTGCCCTTCCTCCCGGGCCCCGGGGAAGAGACTCCAACATCCCTCCCGACAGCGGTGATACCGCGTGCGCCGGCAACGACGCTACCTTCTCCCTCGCCGACACCGACCTGGAGCGGGAAAACGGAGACCCTGGGGTACGTTGGACTCGAATCTCCCCCGGCAACACCGACATTTACCCGGTTCCCTCCCGATACTCCCGTACAGGAGCGATTACTGACCTATGCCGCCATCCAGGCACAGGCCGGCGGGATCACCCAGGCGATTGCCATGCCCTTCCCCTACTGGGAACTCCACTACACCGTGGACCCCTGGAAGACCACGTTTGTCGGTACGACCTCCTCCAGGATGGGGGGTCAAGCCGAATTCTTTGCCGCAGAGGTTTTTCCCTCCTTTTCCATCGAAGTGCGGGACGCCGCCGACGGCTCGCTCGTGCGTAGGATCGAGCCGGAGGGGGGATTGAACGCACAGCTCTGGGAGAAGGATAAGGAGAGCGATCCCCGGCCCTGGGTGGAGAAGTTTTACGAGGGACTGACTCCCCGCTCCTACTACTTCGTGGTCAAAACGCACATGATCTATTCCTACAGGATGGAAGTCAAGGTCCCCGAACGCTACCTCGGGAAGTACTGAACCAGTCATCCCTGGAAAATCTCATCACCGGGAAGGCTCGACAATGAGAAAAGAGTAGGGAACGGGATTTTTGCCGGGAAAAAGTCTGGCTGCCCCGGCAGGGAAAAGGCAGCTGGTTCTTAATCGATATCGAGCTTCCTTTTTCCCAGGGCTTCCATGTATTGGACTTCCTTCCCGACCTCGACTTTATCAATTTTGTCGGGGGGTATCTCAATCTCAAAGTTATGGTATTCTTTCATATCCATGAGGGTCGCAATATTGCCACTGATCGTGATGACCTGCCCGCTCTTCCTCTCCACGACGGGGACGTATGTCTTTGCAGAGACCGGCTGGACGATGGACCTCTTCACGCCGTCAAAAAGTCCTACGGCATCGATACGGGCCTTGGCAGCACCATGCTTGCCTGGTTTTGAGACGGAGATCCCCAGTATCTTGCACGGCTCGTCATCAATGACCATGTAGCGACCCTCTTTGAGCTTCCCTATCTCTGTCTGTTCCTTCATCGGATTCACTCTCGCGTGAAAAATGCAGTAAGATGTATCTTTATATCACCAGATAAATACTCCTAAAGAACCGGTCGGATCTGGCATAATGGAATTCCTGGAGGCATGTACCCAGATTGCGCGTGAAGTGCGTTTCGCAATCCGGGACCTCGTTGGCACGGACAGGGGAGGAGATACCGTCTGCATGGGGGCAGACGGGACACCGACAAAGGAGATAGACCGGGTTGCCGAGGAATGCGTCCTCTCCTTCCTTCGGGACCACGCCCTTTGCCGGACAGTGATCTCGGAGGAGGCCGGGAGGGTGGATTGCGACGGGGAAGAGGGAACAATTTTCCTCGACCCGATCGACGGGACGTTCAACGCTGTCGTGGGAATCCCCTTCTTTGCCCTGTCTCTCGCATACGCAGAAAAAGGTGAGGTGATCCATGGTTTTGTCCAGGACCTCTCGAGTGGTGAGACGTTTCTTGCAACCCGCGGCCGGGGTTCGTTCCTCGATGGAAAACCAATATCTGTCTCCCGCGTCTCCCGGCTCGATGAGTCTGCGATGAGTATCTACGGGCGGAAGTTCGATCCCCGCAGGGTCATGCATGTCGGGCAGAAAGTCCGCCGGTGGAGACTCCTCGGTGCATCCGCCCTTGAGCTCTCCTACATCGGGTGCGGGAGGATAGATGGTTTTATCGATATCCGGGGCACATTGAGGGTGACAGATGCGGCAGCAGGGATGCTGATCTGCACGGAGGCCGGCGGCATGGTCAGTGACCTCGAGGGGCGTCCCCTCCACTTCCCGGACGAGGTGACAATCGGGAGGTGCATGGTCGCAACCAATGGTGTGTTGCACCACAAGGTGATTGAGTACCTCAGGTAGTCGGGTAATGCGGGGAAAGACGGTGAAAATCGCACTGGTATCGCGGATCGATGAACCACGTGCCCTGGCATACACGCGGGATTTGGGGGACATCGTCCGGGCAGCAGGACATACCGTGGCGTTTGAACCCGAGACGGCACGGGCACTGGGATGTGGGGATATCTGGCCCTTTGACCGCAGCGCGGATGCGGCCGTCATCGTCGGCGGGGACGGGACGCTTCTCCATACCGTCCAGAGCATGCAAGACCAGGTCCCGGTGATCGGGGTCAACTGGGGTGAAGTGGGATTCCTTGCGGACCTGGAACCAGAGGAGGCCCCCTCCTTCATCAGGTCCCTCGGACCGGGTTTTGCAACAGAGCCACGGATGAGGATCGCACTGTGGGACGGGGGAGAGTTGCTGGGAGTTGCACTGAACGAGGCCCTGGTCGTGACAAGCCGGCCGGCCAAGATGCTCCGTTTTACCGTGGCAGTTGACGGCATTGCGGCAGAACGTTTTCGCGCCGATGGCTTACTCGTCAGCACCCCCACCGGGTCAACAGCCTATGCAATGAGCGCTGGCGGCCCCATCGTGGATCCCCGTATCCAGGGGTTCCTCCTGGTTCCCCTCGCGCCCTACATGCTTTCCTCACGACCACACCTGATCAGTATTGAGCGCAGCGTTGAGATCAGGCTCGAGAGTGCCAAGCCCGCGACACTCGTCTTTGACGGGCAGAAAAGCATCGACCTTGGCACCGAAGCGTCGATCGTCGTGAAAGAAGCCCTGCAGCCAGCACTCTTCGTGGACGCAAAAAAGAACTTTTTCCGGAAAGTGGACCACAAATTGAGACGCCTCTAGGACCATTAATGCTCAATGGCGCAGATTTATCATCACCAAGTCCGAGCACTTCTTGGCATGAAAAGGATGTTGAAGGTATGGAAGAATCACTCATGAATAAAATGGATTACAAGGAGGCATCTGCGGTGCTCGTCAGGGCACTGGGCCTCTCCTCGTCGCCTGTCGCGGTCCGCCTTGCCACCGGGAAGGAGGAAATACCGCAAGGCATGGAGAAACTTGACCGCACGGTGAGGCACTGCCAGATGGTGAACATGGCACGCAAGGAGGGGCGCGTGTTCTACGCAACGGTGGAGAACCACGAGTGCATGGGGGGCGCCTGGGCGCTCGGTCTCCGTCAGATCACCGAGACCCTCAAGAATGGCCAGTTCTATTACAAGCTCGGGAAATTCGAGAGTACTGCAGCCTGCAAGAGGACCATCGACCGTATCCCCCACGTGGAGTCCGGTGCCACGTACGCCACGCTCTATGCACCGCTTGAAAAGGCGACCTTCTCACCCCATATCATCCTCATTATCGCCGAGCCCCGCGTGATGCTCAAGCTCGCGCAGGCAACGCTCTTCCGGCTGGGTGGCAGGATAAACTCGGAATTTTCCGGCATCCAGTCAGTCTGCTCGGACGCCTGTGCCCAGACATACCTCACCGGGAGGGCCAACTACTCGCTCGGGTGCGATGGCTCCCGGAAGTTCTCGGGGATCGAAGACAGGGAGATGGTCATGGGATTTCCCGTCGAGATGCTCCCTGAAATCATCGATGCAGTCCAGATAGTGACCGCAGCCCCCGGTTCAAAGAAGTAAGGGAGGAGATGGTTTAAAGGGCCGGTTTTCACCCCCTTTTCACCAATTTTGCCCCGTTTATCCCGGTCTTGCCGACACCACTGCAGAGTCTTTCCCCCAAAAGAGCTTTTCCGGGGAGAGTCATGAGTAGAGTGGTGCTTTTCCCTCAGGAGATGCCCGGGCAGAAGGGAAGAGGTGTCCTTTCCCGGTTGGTCGCATACCGGATGGCCAGCCTGGAGGCATGACCTGCCGTTCAGGGTGATGAGTCCGGACCGCGCCTGGTCTGCACGACAGGTACACGCCGTGCGGCGACCACGGTGATGTTGTCCCTGCTCCGGGACCGCGCCTCCTCCACCAACACCCGGCAGATATGCGGGAATTCTGTCATGGAAACGATCCTTGCGACGTCACTCTCACTGATACCATCCAGGAGGCCGTCGGAACAGAGGAGGAGGCAGTCACGTCCAAGGGTAAAGGGATAGAAGTCGGGAGAATCGCCGGCCCTCCCGATGATCCGGGTGACAATGTGGCGCAGGGGATGGACGGGTGCCAGGGATACGTCTATTAGTCCCCTGTCGACAAGTTCCTGGACGCGGGAGTGGTCCCGCGTGATTTGGGCTATTTTATCTCCGACGAGGTAGGCCCGGCTATCGCCCACATTCCCACAGACTCCCTCCCCCGTCTCTGCCAGGAGGGCAGCGACCATCGTCGTTCCCATGCCGAGGCATGCCGGGTCCCTTTCCGGGTAATCGAGGACTGCCCGGTTCGCCCGTTCAAAACCCCGGGCGAGGAGTGCCCGGAGGGATGCCTGGTCGATTGAGGGGAGTGCCGGGATACCATGCAGGACGGAGAGGTGTAACTCCCTGACCGCAAGGGAACTTGCGACTTCCCCTGCAGGGTGACCCCCGAGCCCGTCGGCAACAACGAGGAGGAAGAGTGTACCCCGGGGTGAAGGGAACGGGAACACCCCGCAGGCATCCTCATTGTGCTCCCTGACACCGGTATCGGTCTGAAAGCAGGTCTGGATTGTGACCTTCGCTGCACCGGCCCTCTCCACCCTGTCACGCTCCTGCCTCTGTGGTTATTCTGCAAGCTATTTAGTGGTTATTTCTCACGGAAAAACGGTGGTGGGGCCGGGTGCACCTCCCCTCTCAGTCCCTTTGCCCTTTTTGGCCAGGACGTGGATATGACGTGTCAGGCTCCGATGGACCCTCTGGGAACAGGTCGAGATGACCTCCATGTCCCCTCCTTCCCGGGCGGGAAGTGGACGGGAAGAGACAACGACTGCCCGGCGTCCGGGTTTCAGTACACGCGCGACCTCTTCCAGTGCCCCGGACACGAGGAGCTCGAGGTTTTTTGCATGGATGGACACGGACTGGCCGTAGGGGAGGTCCGTGACGACAGCGTCAAAAGAGTCTGCGTGGAATGGCAGCACCATCCCGTCCGCGAGCACGATGTCCTCTCCCGGGACGTTCATCCTGCTCCCACGCACCATGTAAGGATCGCGGTCGCTCCCAACGGCAATGACACCAAGGAGGGCCGCCTCCAGGACCATTCCCCCGGTCCCGCAGAAGGGGTCAAGCAGGCGCTCCCCGGCCTTCACGCACGATATGTTGACCAGTGCCCTGACCATGCGGGGCATCATGACACCCGGGTGGAAAAAGGGACGCGTTCCCGGCCGGCGCTTTGAAAATTGCCTGGGGTCACTCCTCCAGAGCACCCTCCCGAGGTAGCACCTGTTGCCCGAGATGACTGCCCTGAACTCCTCCCCGGGGTGGGAGAGGTCCACCCGCCCCTTCACTTCCGAGCCGATCAGCCTCTCGAGGTCTGCCTGGGACGCATCGGTGGTGCACCCATGGATTTTCCTGACCCGTGCTGCAAACGGCCTCTCCGTGGAAAGCCCAAGGTCCCGGAGCATCGATCTCATGTCGTCCTTCCTGGCGGGGCACGATCCAAGGAACTCCATTGCAACGTGGGTAAGTGCCAGCCGGGGGACGCCTCCCGGGAACCTGCAGTCCACAACCGCGACCTGGTCCGATCTCTCCACGACAGGACCGAGGAGGTCGAGTTCGAGGAAGGGGAGATCCGGGTTGTCGCCGGCGAGTTCGAGGAGGAGGTGCATACAAGGGGTTTCCCGTGTAAGAATAAAAATCCGGGCTTATTTCTTCCCCATGAACGTCGAGAAGAAACCCTTCCGGGAATCCGGCAGCCTGTGCCCTTCCAGCTCGAGTATCTTCTCGTAGAGGGCGCGTATCTCTGCCTTCGGCTGCCGGGGTATCGCTATCCTGACGCGGACGAGGAGGTCCCCGGGTTTCCCCCTCCTCCGCACACCCTCGCCCGGGATCTTGAGTGCGGTATTGTGCTGGATACCGGCCGGGATGGCAAGTTCCACTTTCTTCTTGTCGATCGTCTCGACCTCTGCAACGGACCCGACAACGGCCTGGGCCGGACTGATATCGATATCTGTCTCGAGGTTATCCCCTGACCTCCGGAAATGGGGGTGTGGTCTGACCTGGACCTCGATGAAGAGGTCGCCATTCGGGGCACCATAATCACCCGCTTCCCCAAAACCCTCCATGCGAAGGCGCATCCCGGTATCTATCCCGGCGGGGATGTGCACCATGACCTTCCTGTGCACCTGGGTATGTCCCGTTCCCCGGCAGACGGTACATTTCTTCTCGGGGATCCTTCCCCTCCCCCGGCATTCCGTGCACGTGCTCATCCGGACGAACTGGCCAAAGATCGTCTGGCTCATCTGCCGCATCTGGCCAGAGCCTCCGCACCGGGGGCAATGGACCATCTTGCGCGTCTCGCTTCCCGTCCCGTTACAGTGGGTGCACGCCTCGGTATGGTTCAGTTCGATCTCCCGGTCTGCCCCAAAAACTGCCTCCTCGAGCGAAATCTCCATCCTCATGAGGAGGTCGGAGCCTGCCTGGGGCCCCATGGGGCGGGAACCGGTAAAACCGCCCCCGAAAAAGTCAAAGATATCCCCGAAACCACTGAAATCTGCAGAGAAACCTCCGCCATGGAACCCGCCCCCGCCGCTGTAGGAGCCCTTGGAAGCACTCGTGTATGTCTCGTGGCCGAGGTGATCGTACTGGGCCCTCTTCTGCGGGTCGGAGAGGACACTGTAGGCCTCGTTTATCTGCTTGAACTTCTCTTCGGCCCCCGGTTCCTTGCACACATCGGGGTGGTACTTCCGGGCAAGGTTCCGGTAGGCCTTCTTTATCTCCTTCTCATCAGCGTTCCTGGGGACTCCCAGGATATCGTAGTAGCTACCCCCGGGCATGGGGCTCACTCATCTTTGACCTTGAAATCCGCGTCAACGACTTTCTCGTCCTTTGCCCCGGCATCCCTGCCTTCCCCGGGGTTTGCACTCGCCTGGGCCTGGCGATCGGCCTGGGCCTTCTGGTAGATCTTGGTGGTGATATTGTAGACAGCCTCCGTGAGGCTCTCCATCTTTGCCTTGATCTCGTCTGTTTTGTCACCCTCGAGGGCCTTCCGGAGGTCTGCAATTCCCGACTCGACCTTCTCCCTGTCGGCAGGGTCGATTGTTGCGGCATTGTCCTTCAGGAGTTTCTCTGCCGTAAATATCGCGGTATCTGCAGAGTTGCGGACCTCGATCTCCTCTCTCTTCCGCCTGTCCTCTTCCTCGAATTTCTTTGCGTTCTCCACCATCCTCTTGATCTCGTCTTCAGAGAGCTTCCTGTCCCCCTTGATGGTGATAGCCTGTTCGTTCCCTGTCCCGAGGTCCTTGGCTGAGACGTGGATGATACCGTTTGCATCGATATCGAAGGTGACCTCGATCTGGGGGACCCCCCGCGGGGCAGGGGGAATACCGGTCAGCTGGAACCTCCCGAGCGTGAAGTTGTCCTTTGCAAGCGCCCTCTCACCCTGGACAACATGGATCTCAACGCTCGTCTGTCCATCGGCTGCCGTCGAGAAGATCTGGCTCTTGCGGGTCGGGATTGTGGTGTTCCTCTCGATCAGCTTCGTCGCGATGCCGCCAAGCGTCTCGATGCCGAGCGTGAGGGGGGTCACGTCGAGGAGGACGATATCTTTCGTCTCACCCGAGAGGACTGCTCCCTGGATTGCGGCACCGAGTGCAACGCACTCGTCGGGGTTGATCCCCTTGTCGGGTTCCTTTCCAAGGATCCTCCGCACGGTCTCCTGGACGAGCGGGACCCTTGTTGAACCGCCGACGAGGAGGACATGGTCGATCTGTTCGGGTGCCAGCTTGGCGTCGCTCAAAGCCTGCTTGACGGGCATGACGGTCGATTCCACGAGGTCACCGATGAGCTGCTCGAACTTGGCACGGGTCAGGTCCACGTCAAGGAACTTGGGGCCATCGGGACCGGTCGTGATGTAGGGGAGGTTGATGTTTGTCTTCATCTTCTGCGAGAGCTCGATCTTCGCGTTCTCAGCGGCATCCCGCAGCCTCTGCATTGCGATCGGGTCTGACCGGAGGTTGATACCCTCCTTCTTCTGGAACTCTTCCACCAGGTAATCGATGATCCGGGCATCGAAATCATCACCGCCGAGGTGGTTGTTACCCGACGTTGCCTTGACCTCGAAGACGCCATCACCGAGTGTCAGGATGGAGACATCAAAAGTCCCGCCCCCCAGGTCATAGACAAGGACCGTCGCATCGTTCTCCTTGTCAATGCCGTAGGCAAGGGCACTCGCCGTGGGTTCGTTGATGATACGCAGGACCTCGAGGCCTGCGATCCTCCCCGCGTCCTTGGTTGCCTGCCGCTGGGCATCGTTGAAGTAGGCAGGAACGGTGATCACGGCCTTGGTAATCTTCTCGCCAAGGTACGCCTCGGCGTCGACCTTCAGTTTCTGGAGGATCATCGCCGAAATTTCCTGCGGGGTATAGAATTTATCGTCGATCTTCACCTTCTCGTTTGTCCCCATCTTCCTCTTGATGGACTGGATGGTGCGGGAGGGGTTGGTAATTGCCTGCCTCTTTGCCAGGCTCCCCACCAGCCGTTCGCCGTCCTTCGTGAACGCCACCACGGACGGCGTGGTCCGCTGGCCCTCTGCGTTGGGGATCACAACGGGCTTGCCGGCCTCCATGATGGCCATGCACGAGAACGTTGTCCCCAGGTCGATTCCCAGTACCTTTTCCTTTGCCATATCACTCGCTCTCCTTCTTTTTTGCAACCGTTACCTTCGCACACCTGATAACCCGGTCATGCATGCGGTATCCGCAGCAGACTTCGTCGACGACCGTTCCCTCCTCCTCGTCCGACGGGACGCATGCGACTGCCTCGTGTTCCGAGGGATCGAACTTCCTGCCCCTTGCGCCGATGGGGACAACCCCGTGGCGCTCCAGGATGGCACCGAACAACTTGTGGATCTGTTCGAGTCCATCCCGTGCCGATGACGGGTCGGCAGAGAGAGCTCTCTCGAAGTTATCCGCGACCTCGAGCAGGTCAACGGCGAATCCTTCCAGGGCATACCTCGTCCTGGTCTGGATCTCGCGTTCCATGCGTTTCCGGTAATTATCGAAATCGGCTGCCAGGCGGAGGAACCGGTCGTTCAGTTCCTCGTACTTCCGCTGGATCTCGTCATCAGCATTGCCCTGGTCCGCCGGAGGGACATCGTCCTTCTTTTCGGGAGATTCTTGCTCTTTTTTTTCATCAGAGTCAATAAATTCCTCCTCTTTGGACGGGTCCATACATCTATCAGATATTTGTTGCATTGTAGTTCTATATAAAATTATTTATTTATTGCACGGACGGAATAGCCCTCAAAAGGCCCCTTTGAAGAGAAAGAGAGAGAAATTCGTGTTTTGTGGACATGCGGATGAGGGTGTGCCTGAGATCACTTCCCGGCGCGCATCTTGGGGGGAATGTCTTTCCACCTCCATGCACCAGCAGCAAGTGCATCAGGGGAAATCCCCTTCCTCTTCCCCCATTCCTGGAGGAAGTCCATCCAGACCCCGTGGAGTTCGGGGTGCAGCTCCCGGACCCTCTCCCATTCGCTCTCGAGCATGGCAGGGCACATCCAGCACCCCACCCTCTCGAATCCTTTGTCGTAGAGGGGGTTAGTAGAAAGACCCCGCCACCAGATATAGAGGAATACCTCGAATGCACGCCAGTTCAGGATCGGCGACAGGTTCACCTGGAGGGGGTAGAACGGGTTTTTTGCAACGGGTGCAAGGGACGAGCGGGCGAACGACTCGTACCACCTGTTGCCCTGGATGGTGATACACTCTCCCTTCCCCGCGAGGAACTTCTTGACTGGTTCGAGCTTCTGCCTCTCGCAGCACCACCGGTCATCCTTGCGGGGGGGGCCCTTTCTTCCTATCTCCTGCCAGAAATCTTTCCCGCGGAGCACCGTGCCGACCTCCTGTGAGCGGATGAACGCGAGAGTCTCGGGAAATTCCATTCCCGTATCCACGAAGAAGACGTCTGAGAAGCCTGCCCGCCGCGCAAGTTCCCTGGCAGCAGTACTGTCTTTGCCTCCCGAGAAGGAGACCGTCACACAGCGCCTGTCCCGGGTATTCTGCCTGATGAACCGAATTGCCGTCCTCTCCATGTTCCTGAGAGAGTGAGCATTTTTCCGTATGACCTCCTCCCAATTAGGGTCCGGAAAAGAGACCGGCACGGCTTTTCCTGCCTCTCTCACCTTGATAAATCCTTCACGGCATGTCCCAACGGCGGCATGGCCTTCCCACCTGATGATGACCGGCCCGTCCGGGAGGTCTCCCCTGCAGGGGTATCTCTTCCCCCCGATACGTTTCCCCTGCCTGAGGTCCTGTCTGGCGCCATTGAGGTCCCCTACGTCGATGACCCCTTTTTCTGCCGACCCCAGGAGAAAGGGTACCGCACCGAGTGCCACCTCGAGATGATGCCTCCGGGCAAACGGATCAAACGACAGCCACCCGAAACGCTCCCCGTTTGCGATGACAAGGTCTTTCCTGTCCAGGCCACCCGTCTTGTTGAGGATGACGACACGGGGGAGGGTGGCGGTTCCAAAGTGGTGCACGAGGAGACCCGTGATGGTATCCCTGTCTGCCTGCAGGGCAGGCCGGGCGTCGTACGGCCGCAGAAGGGGGATCCCCTTTCCCTCCCCGCCGCACCCGCACTTTTTGCCCACGAGGGGGACGTTGCAGCGGGGACACCAGAAGAGGATCTTTTTGAGGGGGAGCTCGCGCATCATTCTCGGTTACAGTTCTCTTCCCCGGGAGGATAATGGTTGAGAAGAAGACCCTGCACGAGGACAACCCTGTCAGGGGATCATCAGGCTCATAACCCCGTCCCTCTCATGAGTGACTATGAAATGGGCACTCCTATCGGTATGGAACAAGGAGGGTATCGTGGAACTGGCATCTCTGCTCCATCAGCATGGCGTGAACCTGCTCAGCTCGGGTGGCACGGGGGGAGTCCTTAAGAAGGCCTCCATCCCCTTCACCGAGGTTGCAGACTATACAGGTTATCCCGAGATGATGGACGGGCGTGTCAAGACACTCCACCCACGGATACACGGGGGACTCCTCGGCCGGCGGGGCACCGATGACCGGGTCATGGAGGAACAGGGTATCGTCCCCATTGACCTCCTTGTCGTCAACCTCTACCCCTTCGGGGAGATGGCACAAAAGGGGCTTTCCCTTGAAGAGGTGACCGAGTACATCGACGTCGGTGGCCCGGCCATGGTGCGGGCCGCCGCCAAGAATTACCGCGACGTTGCCGTTATCACCGACCCTGCCCAGTACCCCCTGGTTGAGGCAGCCCTCCGGAAGGGGGACTTTTCCCCTGAGGAACGGTTCTCCCTTGCCAGGGCGGCCTTTGCAAGGACGGCGGCATACGATGCGGCAATAAGCAACTACCTCCACGGGCTCGGAAAGGACTTTCCGGATCTCCTGACGCTGCAGTTTCCAAACGGGCGGGTGCTCCGGTACGGCGAGAATCCCCACCAGAAGGGGGCCGTGTACGGGTCGGGCGGGATTGCAGGGCAGCAGACCCTGCAGGGGAAACAGATGTCCTACAACAATTACCTCGACCTTAACGCGGCAGCGGGTCTGTTACGGGAATTTTCAAAACCAGCCGCGGTTATCGTGAAGCACAACAACCCCTGCGGTGTTTCCATCGGGGAATCGGTCCTGGAAGCGTACACAACGGCACGGGATGCCGACCCTGTCTCTGCCTACGGGTCGGTTGTTGCCGTGAACCGGGAGGTTGACAGTGCCCTCGCCGAAGAGATAACAGCGACATTTGTCGAGGTCGTTGCCGCACCCTCGTTCTCGGCAGGAGCCCGCAAACTCTTTTTGAAAAAGGAGAACCTCCGGCTCCTCGTCCTCCCGGATCCGGTCGATGCCTGGGAACTCCGCAGCATCGACGGCGGGATCCTCGTCCAGCACACACCCCCCTCCCGGGAGAGGTGGGAGGTCGTGACAGAGAGATCCCCGACCCCTTCCGAGGACCGGGCTTTGCACTTTGCGTGGAAGGTCTGCGCCCACACAAAGAGCAATGCCATCATTTTTGCCGATGAGAAACGGACTCTGGGGATAGGGGCCGGCCAGATGAGCCGGGTGGACGCTGCCAAGATTGCCATCGAGAAGTCCCTCTCGTCCCTGGCAGGGTCTGTCGTCGCATCAGATGCTTTCCTCCCCTTCCCTGATACCCTCGAAGTTGCTGCGGCGGCAGGTGCAACAGCCCTCGTCCAGCCGGGAGGTTCCATCCGGGACAGGGACGTCATTGACGCTGCCAACTCGCTTGGCGTGGCCATGGTATTCACGGGAGTCCGGCATTTCCGGCATTAAGCCGGGCAGGAGGACGTTTTCCCTCTGGATCTTCTTATTTTATGGATGAACGTTTTCCAACCGGAGGGTGTCATCTGTCAGGATACCTTTAAATTGCCCCTCGCGACATGTATGGATATAAAACGTGGTGATATCTATGGATTATGGCAATATGCTCGGTGATTCCCTTGGGTATGCAAAGGATGGCCTCGTCGGCCACTGGAAGAGATGGATACTCCTTGTTATTTCGACCATCATCTTTCCTCTGATGATGGGGTATATCATGGAGATCTGGAGAGGGAAGAAGCCCGCTCCGGAACCGGAACAATGGGGGAAGATGTTTATCGACGGCCTCAAGCTCCTGGTCGCCGGTCTCATCTATGCAATCCCTGTGATCCTGATCATCCTCATATTCGGAGGTTTTGCCCTTTTCAGCGCGTTCCAGGCGGCGGCCATGTCAGGGGACCCGAATTACTTCACAACCCACATGCAAGACCTCATGCCCATCGTGGCAGGGTTCATGATCGGCCTTGCGATCGCGATCATCGTCGCAATCATCATCGGCATCTTTTCTGCCATCGGGTTTATCCGGATGGCACGGACGGAAGCCTTCGGCGAGGCTTTCAACTTCGGGGCAATCCTCGAGACCATCGGGAAGATTGGGTGGGGCAGCTACATCCTGGCCCTCATCATCCTCTTTGTTGTGGGGGGGATCATCTCCCTTGTCCTCAACCTCTTTTCCATGATCCCCTTCATCGGGTGGCTCATCTGGCTGGTCCTCCTCCCGTTCCTGATCATCTTCGAGGCGCGGTACATGTGCATGGTCTATGAGTCAACAGGCGAGAAGCCGGCTTCTCCGACTGCTCCCTGAAACATTTTCTTTTTTTCGCCTGGACTGAGAAGTCGTGGAAGGATGAACTCGGTTCTCCACTCGGGGATGCCCGGACCCTTGACCCGCGATTGTCTCGTGAGTCCCTGGCCGTGATGAACGGCAGGATCGGTGCCATTTTTATACATCACGCCCCAAGAGTACTCCTCGTGGTGGAATATCCATGACAGATCGTTTTATTCCCCGGAAAGATCCGGTTCTTTGACACCACCCTCCGGGACGGTGAGCAGACACCAGGAGTGTCGCTGAATCCCGCGCAGAAACTTGAAATTGCCACTCTCCTTGCGGAAATCGGTGTCCATGTCATCGAGGCAGGGTCGGTTGCCGCATCAGAGGGGGAGAGGGAGGCTCTCCGGCTCATCTCGGCTGCCGGCCTGCCGGCTGAAATCTGCACGTATGTCCGTGCAGTCCGCCAGGACATTGATTATGCAGCAGATTGCGGTGCAGACTCCGTGCACCTGGTTATCCCGGTCAGTGACCTTCACATCCAGAAGAAGATGCGCAAGACACGGGAACAGGTCCTCGACATGGCATTTGATGCCGTCACCTATGCCCGCGAAAGAGGTCTCACCGTGGAGCTCTCGGGGGAAGACGCGTCGCGGGCCGACCCGGCGTTCGTCCGCGAGGTCTATGCCGGGGGGCTCGAGAGAGGGGCACAACGCCTCTGTTTCTGCGATACCGTGGGTCTCCTGACCCCCGAGAGGGTCGCCGACGTCATACCTGCCCTCTGCCTTGCACCGCTCTCCATCCACTGCCACGATGACCTGGGGATGGCCATGGCCAATACCCTTGCCGCCCTGCGTGCGGGGGCAACGTGTGCCCATGTTACCGTCAACGGCCTGGGTGAGAGGGCCGGCAATACCCCCCTCGAGGAACTGGTGATGGCGCTCGAGCTCCTGTACACCTACCCGACCGGTATCCGCACGCAGGAATTATACCATCTCTCGTCACTCGTCTCCCGGATGACGGGTGTACCGCTCCCGACGAACAAGGCTATCGTGGGGGAGATGGCATTCACCCACGAAAGCGGTATCCACGCCCACGGCGTCCTGAGGGAACCGAGCACCTACGAGCCGGTCCCGCCGGAAAAAGTCGGGAGGAAACGGCGGATAATGCTCGGGAAGCACTCCGGGTCGGCAGCAGTCGAGGCTGCACTCGCGGAGATGCACATCCACCCGGACGAGCTGCAGTTGAGAGAGATCCTCAAGAGGATCAAGACTCTCGGTGACCAGGGGATGCGTATCACGGACACTGACCTCATCGCCGTGGCAGAGGCCGTCATGGCGATCGAGTGCAGGCCCGTCCTCAAGATGAAACAGTTCACGGTCGTTTCCGGGAGCCATGTCATCCCGACAGCGTCAGTGACGCTCGTCGTCAGGGGAGAAGAGGTGACGGGGGCATCGACGGGCAAGGGCCCTGTGGATGCCGCGATGGAGGCCCTCCGAAGGTCGGTTGCCGCTGTCGCCGACATCAGGCTCGAGGAATACCACGTCGACGCTATCCACGGGGGGACAGACGCGCTCGTCGACGTGACGGTAAGGTTAAGTAAGGACGGAAAGATAATTACGTCTCGCGGCGCCCGCACCGACATCATCATGGCGAGCGTGGAAGCGGTGATCGCCGGCATGAACAGACTCCTAGGAGAAGAACATGAAGACCGGAGCCAAGATACTCATTGAGGGACTGCAACGCGAAGGGGTAAAGACGATATTCGGGTACCCCGGCGGTGTAGTGCTGCCGATCTATGATGAATTGTACCATTCGTCGTTGCAGCACATCCTCGTTCGGCATGAACAGGCAGCTGCCCATGCCGCTGACGGGTTTGCCCGAGCCAGCGGCAGGGTTGGCGTATGCCTGGCCACCTCCGGTCCAGGCGCCTGCAACCTGGTGACAGGGATTGCAACCGCCTACATGGACTCGGTCCCGATCGTGGCCCTGACCGGGCAGGTCCCGACAAGTCTCCTGGGAAACGACGCCTTCCAGGAATCTGATATCACCGGCATCACGATGCCGATCACGAAGCACAACTACCTGGTCAAGAGGACTGAAGACGTCGGCCGCATTGTCAGGGAAGCCTTCTTCATTGCACGGACCGGCCGGCCGGGCCCCGTCCTGATCGACCTGCCCAAGGACGTCAGCACACGCGAGATCGACTTTGAATATCCAGAAACGGCGGCGGTCTCGCTGCGGGGGTACCAGCCCACATTCCGCGGTCATCCCCGGCAGATCGAGAAGGCAATGGAGCTGCTCCTCGAGGCAGAAAGACCCCTCCTCTACGTGGGTGGCGGGGTGATCACCTCAGAAGCTGCCGGAGAACTTTGCCAGTTCGCCGAGTCCCTGATGATTCCCGTCACGACGACCCTGATGGGACTGGGGGCCATCCCGTGTGACCACCCCCTGAACCTCGGGATGCTGGGGATGCACGGGACGCGGTACGCCAATTATGCCGTCACCGAGTCCGACCTCCTGATTGCCATCGGTGTCCGGTTCGACGACAGGGTCACGGGGAAGCTCGATACCTTCGCCTCCCAGGCAAAGATCATCCACATCGATATCGACCCCGCCGAGATCGGGAAGAACAAGAGGGTGGACGTCCCCATCGTGGGAGATGCGAAATCCGTTCTGCAGGAGATGCTCGCACGCGTCCGGAAGAAGAAGGACTACGAGAAGTGGATGGCACGGATCCGCGGGTGGAAGGAGAAATATCCCCTGCGGTACCCCAAAGACGGGTCACTCCGGCCCCAGTTCGTGATCGAGGAACTCTCTGCCCTCCTTAAGGGGGAGGGCATCATCGTGAGCGAGGTCGGCCAGAACCAGATGTGGACTGCACAATATTACTGTTTCCGGCACCCGAGGACGTGGATCACGTCCGGGGGCCTCGGAACGATGGGGTACGGCTTCCCGGCCGCCATGGGGGCCCACTTTGCACGCCCCGACCAGGTCATCTTTGACATTGCGGGAGATGGGAGCTTCCAGATGAACATCCAGGAGCTCGGGACGGTCTCCCACTACCGGATCCCTGTCAAGGTGGCCATCCTCAACAACCGGTTCCTCGGGATGGTCCGCCAGTGGCAGGAGCTCTTCTACGACCGGCGGTACTCCTTCACCGAGTTGCCCCCCGTGGATTTCGTGAAAATTGCCAATGCCTACGGTATCGACGGGATAAAGGTGGAGGACCCGGGAGAGGTCCGGTCGGCCCTTAAATCCGCTATCGAGACCGACGGGCCTTTCGTGCTTGACTTCCGCATCGAGAGGGAAGAGAACGTCTTCCCCATGGTCCCGGCCGGCGCGGCCATCAACGAGATGATCGGGGGGCAGTGCGAATGAAGCCCCATACATTGAGCGTCCTCGTCGAGAACAAGCCAGGTGTCCTCTCCCGCGTCACAGGGCTCTTTTCCCGGAGGGGTTTCAACATCGAGAGCCTGGCTGTCGGTGTATGCGAAGAACCTGGCATGAGCCGCATCACGATCGTGTGCATCGGCGACGATGCACAGATAGAGCAGGTGATGAAGCAGCTGAACAAACTGATCGATGTCATAAAGGTCTCGGACCTGACCGAGAACGACCGGGTGGAGAGGGAGCTTGCCCTCATCAAGGTGAATGCCGAACCGGGCAGCAGCCGTGCGGAGGTCATGCAGCTTGCAAGCATATTCCGGGCCCAGATCATTGACGTGGGAAGCCGGTCGGTTGTGCTCTCGGTAGCGGGGGATACAAAGAAAATTGATGCCCTCGAAAAGCTCCTCCGCCAGTACGGGGTAAAAGAGCTTGTCCGCACGGGAACAATCGCCATCCTGAGGGGGTCAAAAACCGTCAGGAGCACCAAGTAGGAGAGATATCTCCCAATTTTTCAGCCGGAATTCACGGACCCATGCAAGGATCGTGGTCACCCGTCCCGTGCCTTCAGGAGGAGCCATTGGTTCTCTCCCGCCTTTTTGAACCTCACGAAGACGTACCTTCCGTGGAGCTTCTTTCCCTCGAGGACGACTTCGATCCTGTCGTTCTCCCATGCCTCCTCGGTGAAATGCCCAAAGTCCCATATACGGACTGTACCGGCGCCATACTCACCCTCGGGGATAGTCCCTTCGAAATGGGCAAATTCGAGGGAATGGTCCTCTGTTTCCACTGCAAGCCTCCTCTCACCGGGGGTCGTCGGGACTCCCCTCGGTACTGCCCAGGATTTCAGGACGCCGCCGTGCTCGAGCCGGAAGTCAAAGTGGTGCGTGCGTGCATCGTGCTCCTGGACAACGAAAACCGGCAAGCCGGGTGCGGGTTTTCCTGTCCGTTTACCGGCATGGTATCCCGGATCGTTCATGGCGGAGTCCCTCCCTGGCGGAATGCTGGATTTTGAACTCTGACGAAGCCCGCTAATATCCTTTCTCCCCTTCTTCTTTCCCGGCGGTAAAAATGTGCCGGTAGGACTTACGATCGGTCAACCATATAATGCCGGCGGTCACATAGTATACTCTTGTGCGGACGCTTATCCTCGGCGGGGGGCTTTCAGGAGTTGCCCTTGGTCGTCTCCTCCACGAAAAAGGCCATGATTTCCTTGTCCTGGAGGCTGAACACCGCATCGGGGGCCTCTGCCGGTCAAGGACCGAGAAGGGATTCACGTTCGATACCGGGGGCTCCCATATCATATTCTCACGGGACGGGGAAGTCCTCTCCTTCATGCAGGGAGTTCTCGGGCAAAACCAGGAGAAGCGTACGAGAAATACGAAGATCCTGTTCAAGGGGATCCTCGTCAAGTACCCTTTCGAGAACGGTCTTGCCGATCTCCCCAAGGAAGACTGCTTCTATTGCCTGAATGAATACATCAAGACCTATATCCGGCACCAAAAGGGAGAAGTGCCTCCTCCCGCGACATTCAGGGACTGGATCTATGCGACCTTTGGCCGGGGGATTGCAGACCTCTACCTCATCCCCTACAACGAAAAGATCTGGAACTATCCCACGGAGATGATGTCCTGCCACTGGGTCGAGGGAAGGATCCCCATGCCCCCGGTGGAAGACGTAATAAAATCCGCGATTGGAATCGAGACAGAAGGGTACACGCACCAGGCAATCTTTACCTACCCGGCAGAGGGCGGGATCGAGGCACTTGTCCGGTCGATAGCGAGGACCATCGAAGACAGGATTGTCACCGGATTTCCTGTCCGAACGTTGCGTTTTGAAGATGGGGTCTGGGTAGCAGGGGATGGGGAAAGGACGGTGACCGGCGAACGCCTCGTCAGCACGGTTCCCCTCCATCACCTGGTCTCCTGCCTCGAGGGGGTACCGTCTTCTGTCATGGACGCCGTGCGCTCGCTCCGGTACAACTCGGTTGCATGCATCCAGATTGGTATTTTGGGGCCTGTTCCCCCCCTTTCATGGGTCTACATCCCCGAAAGGGACCTGGGACTTGCAAACCGCGTGTCATTCCCTTCAAATTACAGCAGCCATGTAGCTCCCCCGGGATGCTCTTCTATTCTCGCGGAGGTGACGTACAACGAGGGGGACGCAGTCAGCCTGATGACCGACGATGAACTCATCGGCCACGTCTGTACCTCCCTTGGAAAGATGGGGTTCCTGACAGGGGACAGGGTGGTCTACTCGGCAGTCGACAGGCAGAGATTTGCATACGTTGTCTATGACCTTGCGTACCGCGAAAATGTCAGGATAGCCAGGGACTACTTTGAGTCCCTGGGAATCACACTCCTCGGGAGATTTTCCCAGTTTGAATACCTGAACATGGACGCCTGCATCCGCAATGCCATGGAATGCGCGAGGGAATGGCAGTGAAGGTCAATTTTTACGTCGAGGACATGCTCTTTTTCCGGTACATCGGGTGTGCAACAGTCGCACGCACCCTCTACCGTCACCTCCAGGGCTTCCCTGACATCGACGTATCATGGAAGAGCTTTGCAAATTCATCAGATATCGTTCACTTCCACACGTTTGGTCCTCTCGCAGGTCTCAACCGGCGTCTTGCACGGGGAAAGACCATTCTGACCGCCCATTCGACCCCCCGCGTCAACATGGACAACATCGCGCTTGCCCGGGCCATCAACAAGAGGTACCCCCACATTTACCGGAGGTTTGACCATATCATCACCATCTCGCGCCCGTGCCACGAGGAGGTGACGTCGATGGTCCCTGACATGCCGGTGACGATGATCCCCAACGGTGTGGACCGTGAATTTTTCCAGAGGGACGGGGAGAAGGGGGCTGCCTTCAGGGAGGACTACCACATCCCCCCGGACCAGAAAGTGGTGCTGACGGTCGCCCAGCAGACACCCCGCAAAGGTCTCTATGACTTCCTTGCCCTCTCCCGGGTCTGCCCTGACACGACTTTTGTCTGGATCGGTGGTTTCCCCTACGGGGCACTCTCAAAGGACTATGGTAAGATCAAGAAGATGAAAGTCCGCTGTGGCAGCAACGTCATTTTTCCCGGTCACATCAATGACATCATCAGGCCCTACAGTGCAGCCGACGTCTTCTTCATGCCTTCCTATGCTGAGACGTTTGGTCTCGTCATCCTCGAGGCCCTCTCGTGCGGCCTCCCTGTCATTGCCCGGGACATCCCGGAGTTCAGGGACATTTACGGGGACAGTATCCTCTATTTCAGAGAAAGGAGTGACGTGCCGGCGCTCCTGGAAGACACGGCACAGCTGGACAGGTGTGCGAGGCATGCACGGGAGTTCTCGGCCCGTTTTGATATCAGGGATATTGCTGCCCAGCACGTCCGCCTCTACAGGGAGCTTGCAGAATGAAAGTATCGGTCATTATCCCGGCCTACAACGAGGCGGGGAATATCAGGAGATGCCTGGAATCGCTCTCGCACCAGAGCATCCCACGGAAAGAGTATGAACTGATCGTTGTCGACGGGGGTTCCCGTGACGGGACCATTGAAGAGGCCAAGCCCCTTGCGGACCTCGTTTTCGTCCAGACGAGCGAGAAAGTGGGGGGGGCGAGGAACGATGGTGTCATGCGGTCACAGAGCCCACTCGTTGCCACCACGGATGCCGATTGCATCATCCCCCCCGACTGGCTCGAGGTCATTATCGAGGACTTTGAAAAGTTTCCCGACGTCGTCCAGATCTACGGCCCCGTGGACCCCATCGAGAAGACTGTGAAAAACCACGTATCACTTGCGCTTGCAAACACGTTCTCCCGTATCGGGTACTGGACCCACACGCTCGCCTACACGCTGGGTTGCAACACCGCGTTTCGCAAGGACGCGTTTATCCGGGCCGGCATGTACCGGTGCATCGATGCCGGTGACGACCTCGAGATAGCCCGGCGGATGGCCAGGGAAGGCAGGGTCATGTTCGATAACCGCATGAGGGTAGAGTTCTCCATGCGCCGGTACGAAAAATTCGGGACGATCCGATCGCTTTATGAATGGCTCTCCATCGTCGCACGGGGCGGATCCTCCGATAAGCACCAGTATACCCGGAGAGAATACAAATAGGGAGGGGTCAATGCAATGACCGTTTCCGGGAACGGGGGGCCCGGGAGAAAGGTCCCCGGTGGCGATCCAGGAGACCTCGTTGCCCGGTTCAATGGATCGGAGTATGCGCGCCTCCTGGGCATGGAGATCCTCTCGGCGGGCCCGGGACATGCAACGGTCAGGATGGATACCCGCGGAAAGAGGAATTCGCGGGGGTTCATCCATGGCGGTGCCATCTTTTCCCTCGCAGACCAGGCATTTGGTATTGCGGCAAACCTTGGCAGCGATTCCGAGGTTGCCCTCTCGGCACGGATTTGGTACCTCCGGCCTGCACGGGGAGACCTCACAGCAAAAGCCGAATGTTTTGGGAGGACAGGGGCCTATTCATGCTACAGGGTCAGGGTATACGACGGGGACGAACTGGTCGCGGTTTTCGAGGGGGAAGGGATGAAGATGGGGAGGCAGGCAGCACGGAACGGTACGTCTGTCTCCTGATGCGGTGATGGAGCCTTATAAAAGAGTAAAAGGAAAAAATTCAAGGAATAAAAGGAAACGGGGATTGTCCCGCTTTAATTGTAACTCCTGAACGGGAGGGCCTGGTCATAGACCTTGTAGCGGTCACCTGTCACGAGGGTTATGAAGACCTCGACCCTGTCTGTGCCCCGCGTACCCTCCAGCTCGACCTGCGAATTGACCTGTGGCCTTGCCAGTGACTGTGATACCACCTGGCCGTCCGAACGGGTCACGATGACATCCATGGAGGAGACGAAGTTGATCCCCTTGCCCCCGCGGAACGTCGTGATAATGGTCGGGGTGATAGCCACGGTGTTCCGGTCGACCTGGACGTCAACGGTATACTGGGGGGGCATCGGCCCGGCAATAAAGCTGAGGGTGGGGGTGGTCGCCGGTGTCACGATTGTCATTTGTTGTGTTGGCTGCGGCGTGCCGGGGGGGGCAGTCGGGACGGGTGTTGCCGGCCCCCCAGATGGTTGGGTGCAGCCCGCACACAAGACAAAGAGGACTGCAGTTGCGGCAAACAGGATGCAGAGTGGTTTGATCATACATATGAGTACTGGTGCCTGATTATAAGAGCCTTCTTCTGGAACTGCCGGGGTCGGATTTTTACGATGAGAATGGCTGCGGGATTTTCGGGGATAGATATGCTTGTGTATCGAAGAGTACCCTGTGATTTTTACGGGTCATTCCGGTTCCCGTGTAAAAGACGCTGGAAAAAGGACGCCGAGGGGGAGATTTGAACTCCCGAGGCGCCGAGCGCCAGTAGCTTTCGAGGCTACCGCCTTTCCGGACTAGACTACCTCGGCACAGGGTTAGATATTTTTCATTCCGCCCCGTATAATCCTATCGAACAGTCATGAAATGCAGGTTTCACCTCGTTCCCGGCGATGACCGGCTGGAGTATACCGGCAAGGAAGGGACAACCTACGAAGAGGCCCTCCTCTCTCTCGGTATCAATCCTGACACTGTCCTGATCCTGCATGAGGGGAGAAGTCTCCCGCAGGACGCGTGCATACGGGAAGACGAGGCAGTGGTCATCTCCACCTGCTCCCGGGGGTAATCTCCCGGGACTCGCGGGGATGGGCCCGCCCTGCCAGGGATGACCCGGCTGAGGGGGGAGCAAGGCGGAGGATTGATCAGTTCGCCCACATTTTCCTGTGATATGGACCGGTACAGGTGCGAGAGATGCGGGAGGGAGTTCCTGGTCAATACGGGGTGTACTTTTTGTTCCCCGCCCCCTCAGGGTCCCCTTTTCTGCCCGGAGTGCAGGGGTATCCTCCGGCAGGTCACGCCCTCTTACTTTGTCTCCCGCCACGAGTGGGATGCCGACTAAGGGCAGGGATGGGAGGGAGAGATGGTGCGGTGGCTCCAAAAACGGTGACCAATAGGGGGATGGGGCGCCGAAAGCAGTTCCTGGTAAAAGAAATGTATGAAAAATAGGGGGGTACACCAGTATCTTTCTTTACTCCGGGGGCTTCCCTGCTTCCTTTTCCTTCTTCTCCTCGCGGGTAATCATCATGTCATCGACCCGGAGGAGAAGGATGGCAGCCTCTGTTGCACTCTGGATAGCCTGTCTCTTGGAGCGCTGCGGTTCGAGGACTCCTTCCTTCATCATGTCCACGACCGTGCCGGTGTAAACGTTCAGCCCGGCATATTTCTCTCCCCTGGCATGGGCATTCTTGAGTTCCACCAGTTTATCGACCGTGTTGAAACCGGAGTTCTCTGCCAGGGTGACGGGGATGACCTCGAATGCATCGGCAAAGGCCTCGATTGCGATTTGGGCCCTGCCCCCGACACTCGAAGCATAGTCCCTGACTTTCATGAGGATCTCGGTCTCGACCGCCCCGCCGCCGACCACCAGCTTGCCATCCTCCATGGCGTCCATAACGACGCGGGTACCGTCCTCCACGGCCCTCTCGAGCTCGTCAAGGAGGTACTCGGTCGACCCCCGGACGAGGATCGTCACTGCCTTGGGATTGTGGCATCCCGAGATCTTGATGAACTCGCCGTCCTCGAGTTCCTCGACAATCTCCGCCCTGCCGAGGGTCTCCTTCGAGAGCTCCTCGACCTTGCTGACGATCTGGGCATTGAGGGCGTGGGCAGCAAACTTCATGTCCTTCTCCGGGACGTCTTCGACCGCAAGGACCCCTCCCTTCGCGAGGTAGAACGCGACCGCATCGGCAATCCCCTTCTGGCAGAGGAGGACATTTGCCCCGCTTGCGATGATGGTATCAGCGTATTTCTTCAGCGTCTCGCGTTCCTGGGCAGAAAATGCACTGACCATGTCGCTGGACTTGATGCGGATCTTGGCCTTGACCTGTGTCTTCTTGATCTCGAGGGGACTTGCGACGAGGGCGACCCGGGCATCTTTGACCTTGCGGGGCATCTCCTCGCTGATGCGTTTCTTGTCGATGACGACACCCCGCACGAGTTCGGCATCGTCCATCGTCTCCCCGGCCTGTTTCTTGATGAGGACGTTGTCCTCGTCGGCAATGATCCTGTCCCCATCTTTTTCGGCTATTGCCATGACCGCATCGACCACGATACCGTTCAGCTTGCTCTTGACCGACTCGATCGCCTTGCCCGTCATCGCGGTGTCTGCGATCCTGACCAGTTTCTCCCTGTCGTAGGGGTCGATGGGGATCGAGAGGTCTTCCAGGACTTCAAGGGCTTTCTTCATGCCCAGGCGGTATCCTTCGGCGATCACGGACGGGTGAATCTTTTTCTCGATCATGGTCTCGGCCTTTTCCATGAATGACCCGACGAGGACCACGGCCGTTGTCGTCCCGTCTCCCACCTCGTCATCCTGGGCCTTTGCGACCTCAATGACCATCTTGGCGCCCGGGTGGACAACGGAGATATCCTGGAGGATGGTGGCACCATCGTTCGTGATCGTCACGTCACCGCTCGGGTCAACGAGCATCTTGTCCATCCCGCGGGGACCAAGCGTCGTGCGTACTGCACTGGCAATTGCCTTTGCAGCGGCAATATTCGAGCGTTGGGCCTCGAGGCCCCTGTTCCGCTCCACGTTTTCCTTGAGAATGATAATCGGTTGTCCTCCAAGCATAGCAGTTCCTCCGATATTGTAAAAGATGGAATTAAACTTCTATATAAATTAATCCATTTTGCGGCGGGAAAATGGAGAGGATATCAGTCAATCCGGGATATTTTGAAGAGAGAATAGACGGGAACACCATCAACGTCCCGGAGACCGCGCTTGTCAAAGATGACGCATATTGCGACGGGGTGGGCACCATGCCGGCGGAGATACTTGACAACGTCCTGCATCGTGTTTCCTGACGTGATGACATCGTCCACGATGATGCACCTCTCGCCACTCACGGGCGAGAAGTTCCCGCTGATCGATCCGACCGGTGGCTCCTGCGTGCTGTGCTTGGCGGGGTGGTAAATGGCAAGCCTGATGTCCTCCTGGACTGCAATCAGCGTTGCAAGCGGGATCCCTGATACGGCAATCCCCACGACGAGGGTGGGGAAACGCTCCAAATAGCCCTCCTCTTTTTCATCTCCCTCAAGGGATGTATAGTACTGTTTGAGGAGCATCATGGCGATCCCGTCGAGAAGCGGCCCCTGGCCACTCACCGCGGTCCAGTCTATGTGGACGTCCTTGGGTATCGCCACGCCCTTCTGCTGGGTCAGAAGCCAGGTCACGGTCTCCATGGAGAGCGAGAGCTCGTCTGCGATCTGTCCCGGACTGTGCCCTTCAGAGAGGAGAGCCCTGGCCTTCTGGATCAGCTCGTCAAGCGACGACATGGGAAAAAAGTGTGCACCCATCTACTTAAGTGTTCTTTTTGGAACCGTTCCGCATACCGGGCACACACCCGGTCCTTCCACGACCTTCCCACACCCCGGGCAGCGGAACTTCCACTGCCGCTTCCTCGCCCTCCGCTGCTGGAGGGGGTAGACCACGATTCCCAGGTGGCGGGCAACGTTCTGGAGGGCAAAGTCATCAGACACGACACCGGCACCTTCCTGGAGAGCAAGGGCAAGGACCTCGCAGTCGGCAGGGGAGAGGACGGAGAGGTCCCCGCTTGCTGCCGCGGAATCGAAAACTGCCTGGAGATACTCCCTTTCCGGAGCCAAAACCACGAGGCCTGTTGCGAGGAGGGCCTCGAGCCGGCAGCGCGAACACGCGTCCCTCAGCTCACCCACGACCGCAGGTGTCGAGTAGAGCTCGCCCTCGAGGGGAATATCCAGGAAAAAGGCAGTTGCGTCAAGGACTTTTTTCTGCGGCAAACGTGACCACCTCCCCTTCCCTGACAGAGATATCGTATCCAAAAAGACGTAGGAGCCAGCACATCGTCCTCGCATGGAGGGTACAGGTGTTGCTCGTGTAGGATCCCCCGGCGGTGGCAACGTAGATCAGGAGCTGGTCGGCAAGGTGCCTGTCCACCACTCCCCCGGCACTCACCTCACTGGTGAGGGCGAGAGCAGCGTCCCGTCCCACCTTCTCGGCGGGATAACCGGGCTTTCCGATACCAACGCCACCCCTCCAGCCCATCCACGCCGTGCACGAACTTCCCATCCCCGGGCCCTCCCTCACATCCTTCGCGACAGGAAAAACAAGTCCCGTTGCATCGAGGAGATGTGCTGCAGCCGCAGCCGCCTGGCGTTCCGCGACGTGGAAAGGGAGTCCGGCGCTGCACGAGACGATCCCCCGGGATCCTTCCCCGACCCGTTCCGGGGGACGGAGGGGGACGAGACCGGAGGGTAACACCCGGGACCTGACAACGCCACCGCCCCGGGGATAGTAGCCCCTCCAGGTGATCTCGATGCTTATCCGGGCCCCGTGAGCGATGAGGAAGGGGACGAGGAGGTGTGCGGTATAGTCAATCGTCGGGCTCTGGCTCACTTCTGTCCCGCCGGAAAGGGTGATCTCTCCCCCGACTTTGAGTGCAACCGGGAGCCAGGCCTGGAGAACGAGGGGGATGCTCCCTGCTGTCCCGATGTCCACAGATATCGTTCTCTGCGAGAGGGGGCCGGGGATGCATGTCACCTCCCTGCTCCCGGGGGTGCACCCCGACACTTCGGCATCGCATACGCCGGCAACCGCCCGGATCGCGGCGATGTGCTGCGGCCGGAGACCGGGGTTCTGCCTCCCGGCCCTGATGTTATAAACGCGGCATGGCTCGCCCGTGATCGCCGAGAGGGCGACTGCCGACCGGACAAGCTGCCCTCCCCCTTCCAGGGTGGCTCCATCAATCACGAGCATTCGCGGACCATACGGGCAATGGCATCTCCTGCAGAGTACCGGCTGCATGCCCTTTCCAAGGTATCACTGCATGCCACGTGGTGGATGCCGGCCGCAAGGAGGCGGAGGTATGACCCCTCCGCAAGGACACCGTGGACACATGCGGACGAGACCGTCCGGGCACCCTGGTCTCTCAGCATCCGGGCAGCCGAAACGAGTGTCCCCCCCGTGGATATGATGTCGTCAACGACGACGACATCACGTTCTTTCACATCAAGGGAGCGCTGTTCCATCCGGACCTCCTCGCCGGATATCCGTGTCTTTTCCAGGTGGCCGGACTCCCATTTGCACGGTGTCGCAACGGCCGCGGCAAACCGGGCTGCCCCGTCGTCGGGAGCAAGGATAAAGGGATCCTCGAGGGGTAACGAGGAGAGGTAGCGTCCTATCTCTTCAGCCAGGCTCACATCGTGCGAGGGAACGCGGAAATGGGATAGGACGCGGGGATCGTGCACGTTCACGGTAAAAACCCTTGATACCCCCTGTGACAGGGCCCTGCAGACTGCGCGAGCACTGAGGGGTTCTCCCTCGTGGAACTTCTTGTCCTGCCGTGCATATCCCAGGTACGGCACGACGAGGGTGACGTCTGACCCTTCACATGCATCGACGAGGAGGAGGAGCTCGATAAACGCGTCTGCGTCGGGAGTGCTCCCTACAATGATCATCTCCCCGTCTGTTTCTTCCACGCGAAGGTAATGCTCCCCGTCGGGAAAACGGGTGAACCTCACCCCTCCGACCGGACAGCGGAGGGCCCGTGCTATGTTTTCTGCCAGTACCTGGTTGTATTCCGTGCTCACGACCAACATGCCTGCGACCTCATGCTGAAAGTACTTAAACGAGCAGGGATAAATTACATCACTATTGCGAACAGCCCCCCGAGGTACATATTTTCAAATGGAGAGCAAGGAAGTTCCAGAAGGGGCCCCCGAAGAAGAGGTCCCTGTTGAAGTCTCGGTCACAAACTCGTCCCAGGTGGAGGTACCCCCCTCCCTGATCGACCAGGTGATAGGCCAGGAACACGCGGTCGAGGTCATCAGGAAGGCCGCTACCCAGAGGCGCCACGTGATGATGATAGGCAGCCCGGGAACGGGGAAGTCCATGCTTGCCAAGGCAATGGCAGAACTCCTCCCCAAGGAGGAGATGCAGGACATCCTCGTGTACCCCAACTCCGATGACCCCAATAACCCCATCGTGCGAACGGTTCCCGCCGGGCGGGGCAAGCAGATCGTGGCAGCCCACAAGGCCGAGGCGCGGAAAAAGATACAGTTCAGGAATACGCTCCTCATGCTCCTGCTCATCGGGATCATCGGGTACGCATTCATCACCTACCAGTGGCTGATGGGAATCATCGCCGCGGCTTTCGTCTTCATGGCCCTCCGGTATGCCACGCCCCGCGAAGAGTCAATGATCCCCAAGCTCCTCGTCTCCAACGACTCGACGACGACGGCTCCTTTCATCGATGCCACGGGGTCCCACGCAGGGGCCCTCCTCGGCGATGTACGGCATGACCCCTTCCAGAGCGGCGGCCTCGAGACCCCGAGCCATGACCGGGTCGAGGCAGGGGCCATTCACCGGGCACACAAGGGGGTCCTGTTCATCGACGAGATCAACACCCTGACACCCCACTCCCAGCAGAACCTCCTCACCGCCCTCCAGGAGGGCGAGTTCCCCATCACCGGCCAGAGCGAGAGGTCAAGCGGGGCCATGGTGAGGACAGAACCCGTCCCGTGCAAGTTCATCATGGTGGCCGCGGGAAACCTCGACGCCATCCAGGGGATGCACCCGGCACTCCGCTCCCGCATCAGGGGGTATGGGTACGAGGTCTACATGAGCGAAAGCATGCCCGACACGCCGGAAAACAGGGAGAAGTTCATCCGGTTCATCGCCCAGGAGGTGAAGAACGATGGCAAAATACCCCATTTCGACCGGAGTGCCATCGAAGAAGTTATCAGGGAAGCGAGGCGGAGGTCAAACCGGAAGGGGCACCTCACCCTGAAACTCCGGGACATGGGCGGTTTGATCCGGGTCGCCGGGGACCTTGCCCGCCAGGAAGGCGCAGAGGTGACGACCGCAGATCACGTGATTGCTGCAAAGAAGACCGCCCGGTCCATCGAAGACCAGGTCTCCGACGAGTATATCCGCCGAAGCCGGGAATACGAGCTCACTGTGGTGGAGGGGACGAGGATCGGGAGGGTGAATGGGCTCGCGGTGATGGGGAGCGACTCGGGCTCTGTCCTTCCCATCATGGCCGAGGTTACCCCTGCCCAGGGTTCCAGCGGGACGGTGATCGCGACCGGGATGCTCAAGGAGATCGCCCAGGAGTCCATCAAGAACGTGAGCGCTATTCTCAAGAAGTTTACCGGCAAGGACATCAAGAACATGGATATCCACATCCAGTTCATTGGGACCTACGGGGGAGTGGAGGGGGACTCTGCCTCCATCAGCGTGGCAACGGCGGTCATCAGTGCCATTGAGAATATCCCGGTCCGCCAGGACATCGGGATGACCGGTTCCCTCTCTGTCAGGGGCGACGTCCTGCCTGTTGGTGGCGTCACGTACAAGATCGAGGCAGCAGCAAAGGCCGGGATCAAGACCGTGCTCATACCGCGGGCAAACCTCGATGACGTCCTGATAGAGGACCGTTACCGTTCCCTGGTGACCATCATCCCCGTGGACTACATCGATGATGTCCTCAAGATTGCCCTCGTGCCGGAGAACCGCGAAGGATTCTTAAACAAATTGCGGAAGATGGCATCAGCACCCTCCGCAGCGTTCCTTGAGGGTCCGACTGCTCCCACCACCCCGGCATGATTCTCCATGACCGGGATCCGCTATTTTGACATCCGCCACGTCAGGGGAGAGGTCACCCATATTGACAGCGAGAACGGCCGGGTGGAATCAGCCGGGACATCGTTCCTGGACAGGGCAATCGTGCGCGTACTGGGCCCGAAGGGATGGGGAATCCTCTCTCTCGACACCTTCGAACGCCCGGGGAGAGAGAACCTTGACGAGATCCTGGAGAGGGGGTCCCGCCTCGCCTCTCTCACGCAACAGGAAGTGGTCCTTGCTGACGTGCCGTCCGGGACCATCCCTGTCCCCCCCCTGAAGGAAGATCCCCGTTCCATCGATCTTCCGGAGAAGGAGGGGTTCCTCCTCGAGATCGAGAAAGCAGCCAGGATGACTGGTATCACGAGTACACGGGCCAGCTACATCGAGCGTTTTGAAGACGTGTATTTTGGGGACAGCAGCGGCAACGAGTATAGCTATACCATCTGCCGGTGCGGTTACTCTGTCCTTGCCGTCGCAGTCAGGGGAGGTGAGATGCAGATGGGATACCGGCGCAGGCACGCACTGCAGGATTTTCCCCTCCGGCACATGCAGGATGATGGCAGAAAAGCAGCCAGGAGGGCGCTTGCCCTGCTGGACGCAAAAAGGCCCCGGGGGGGGAGGATGAACGTGATCCTCGACCCGGAGCTTGCCGGTGTCTTTGCCCACGAGGCCGTCGGTCATGCAAGCGAGGCAGACCTCGTCCAGGAAGGGGGATCAGTCCTTGGGGGCAGGATCGGTCACGCGATTGGAAGCGACTGCGTCACGATCATCGACGACCCCACCCTGCCCGAATTTGGGTTCGAACCTGTTGATGCAGAGGGGAGCGTTGTCGGCCCGACAGAGATCATCAAAAAAGGGGTCCTGAACGCGTACCTCCACAGCAGGGAGACACTTGCCGCCGTCGGACATGGGCATGCCGGGAATGCCCGGGCCATGCCGGGTGAACCTCCCCAGGTCAGGATGAGCAACACCTACATCAGGGAGGGGGACAGCTCGGTCGACGAGGTCATCGCAGAATGCAGGAGGGGGATCTTTCTCATCGGCACGCGCGGCGGGCAGGTGGACCCCGGCAGGGGAGTCTTCCAGTTCAACGCCGAGTGCGGGTATATCATTGAAAACGGGGAATGCGGGCAAATGGTCAGGGACGTCTCCCTTTCGGGAGAGATCCTTTCCACGTTGCACGGGATCTCGCTGTGTGCGGGGGACAGGAGGATGCACGAGGGATACTGTGGAAAGGGGGGCCAGAGCGTGCCAGTCAGTGACGGGGCACCCCATGTCCTCCTCCACGATGCGGTGGTGGGTGGCAGTGGATCTGATTGAAAAGATCCTGTCCGCGGGAAATGCGAAAGCCGATGAGGTGGAAATTTACCTCTCAACCGGCAGGTCGGTCACTGCCAGGCTCAAGAGGAGGGAGATCTCCTATGCGGCGGGATCTGACAACAAGTCCCTTGCTATCAGGGTGATCTCCGGGGGAAAGATCGGTGTATCTTCTACCTCCAACCCGGGACGCTGGGAACCCTGCCTTGACGCGGCGTTACGGAGTGCTCAACTGGCAAACGCCCAGGAGTGGAAAGGGCTGCCCCGGCCGGACCCTGCCGGCGGGGGGTGGATCAATTTTGACCAGACGCTCATCCCTGACCCTGCCCGGGCAGGGGGACTCCTCCAGGACATGGTGGAGGGGGCGGGGGCGTACCCCGTGGAGATCACATCGGGAAGTGCCGAGATATCCCGGTTTTCAACGGTACTTGCCAATACAAACGGCCTCTTCCGGGAAGACCGGGAGAGCCTGGTGAGTATCGGGCTCGAGGCGATCAGGGAGCAGTCGACAGGGTACGAGTTCGAGACCTCGTGGAAGGCAGATATCGACGCGGTGGAGGTTGGGCGGAGGGCAGCCTTTCTTGCATCGTCCTCGGCCGGGGGCAGGGATATTCCGACCGGCACCTATGACGTCATCCTCTCCCCTGTTGCCCTCGCACAGCTCGTGGAAGCGTGCATCATCCCTGCCCTGAGCGGGAGGAATGTCCACGAAGGACGGTCCCGGCTCGCTCCACTCCTCGGAGAGGAGGTCTTTGACCCGGCCCTCACCCTGACAGACGACCCGTTCCATCCCCGGGGGACCGGCAGCTGCCTGTGGGACGGGGAGGGCTCGGTGACCCGGCGGCTCCCCTTCATCGAGAGGGGTGTCCTTCGCTGTTTTGCCTATGACCTCAAGACTGCGTACAGGTACGGGAAAGAATCCACGGGGAGTGCAGTCCGTTCGGGGATGGGGGGTGGGATCTCCATCGGTGTCCACTGCGCCACGCTCGACGGCCCCCGGTGCAACCTCGCTGATGAGGAGGGGATATGGGTGCACGATGTCGTGGGGGCGCACACGGCAAATCCCCTGACGGGGGACTTCTCGGTTGAACTCTCCAATGCCTTTCTCACACGGGGAGGTCACTTTGAATACCCGATAAAATCGGCAATGCTGACGGGGAACGTCTTTGAGATGTTGAAAGGGACGGAGGGGATCTCGCGCGAGGAAAGAGTCGTGGGTGCCTTCGTCCTCCCCTCCATAAGATTAAAAAACCAGAGAATCATTGGTAATTAGGAAGGTACATGGACTTCGCGGTCATTGCTGCAGCGGTTCTCATCGCTCTCGTGCTCTTTTTCATCCTCAAAGATATCACGAAGCTGGTCATCAACTCAATCCTCGGTCTCCTGATCCTCTTTTTCACCAATCTGTTCGGTGTGATGGGGATATTCGGGAGGCCGGACATCCCGTACTCGCTCGTCAACCTCCTCCTCTGCATCCTGGGGGGTATACCGGGTGCCCTCATCGTCATCGTCCTCCACCTGCTGGGAATGGAGGGTTTTTAGGTTAATTTTTTTTTTTGTTGAGATCGCCGCCATAACGTTCTTTTAGAGACGGGCCTGTCCAACCACGCCCTGGAGGGGGGCTTTGGTCCACCAACCTGTTCTACACAGGACACGCAAAAAAGGAAAGAGCCTTGAATTCTCCTGGTGGATCTGGATTCATGTCAAAACACGTTTGCCTCGGTGTAGACGAGCACCTGGGTCTGCTGGATCTCGTAGGGCTTAATTTCGCGGGAATGGGCTGATAACCTCATCTTGACGACCTCGAGGGCGAGGTGGACATCGGTAAGGTCAGAGGGGCGCACGTAGCGCAGGAGGATAACGGTGTCTGCAAGGTACTCGATGAGATTGTGGCGGCTTGCGAAGGGGTTATCCTTGTCGGTCTCGCTCGTCATGACGATTGTGCAGTGCTGGTTGCGGAGGGTGTCGACGAACCGGAACATCTCGCGGCGCCGGTCGGAATCGCGGTCAAAGAGGTCCTCAAAGAGTGATATGGGGTCGATGACGACCCTTTTTGCTCCCATCTGGCGGACGAGGGCAGGGAGCTCGTTCTTGATGCTGTTGATGGCCAGGTTGAAGTCAGAGGGGTCGAGTTTCAGCACGGTGAGGGGACCGCCGCGATACCGTTCGACATCCCACCCCTTGTCTGCCATGTACTGCAGGATCCTGTCCTCGCGTTCCTCGAGGCTGATGTAGATCACATTCTCTCCCCGGGTGAGCCCTTCCCATATGAACTGGAGGGCAAATGTGGTCTTTCCCGTCCCGTAGGTCCCGATGATGGAACAGATGCTCCCGGGGATGAGCCCCCCTCCCATCATCTGGTCAAGCCCCTCGATACCTATCCTGACGCGCTCGGCCCCGTTCATACGACCACCCGGATGTTGCTCACGTCAAACCCTTCGTTAGAGGAGATCCGGACGGCGAACTTGACAAGGTCCTTCTCCTCGAGGTGGGGCATGAGCCCCCGGAACTTCTCGATGTACATCACCCTCTGCCGCCGCCCCCCGGTTGTCTCCTCCCAGCGGAAGAACAGGACTGCATCTGATATATCGGCAATCTCCAGCTCCCGCGGAACATCGAGGATGCCCTTCGTGAGGAGGAGATAGATCACCGAGTTCCATTCCTTTGCGACTCTCTGGAGACCGCGGAGGAATGCTGCAAAATCTCCCCAGAGCCCCTCTTTCGCATACATGGTCGAGAGGTCCGTGAGTGAGTCAAAGACGATGAGGCTGTTTTTGGGGACCTCGCTTAACCGGGATGCCAGTGCGGCAAGGATATTATCATGCCCCCCCCGTGACTGGAGACGTGAGAAAATATCCTTTTCCGAGTACCATTCAAGGGGAATGATACTTGAATCAAAGTAAAGGGTGGAGAGATCGACACACTTCAGCCCCGAGAGCCCCCTCGTCAGATCGGGGTGAAACGCCCTTGTCATCTCGGTAATGACATCGTCCTTGCCCTTGGTAAACGTGATATACCAGATCTCGCGGGGGACCTTCTTCGTGTCCCCTGGATTGTCCTTCATTTTCCCGGACAGCACCATGACGGATGTGTAGACGAACTCCTGGCTCCCCGCCCCGATGTCCCCGAGGAGCAGGATGAGTGAGCCCGGCGGGACACCCCCCTCAATGACAGGGTCAAGCGAGGAGATCCCGGTCGGCATCATCATGTGGCTCGTCTTTTCATCCATTCAGGGCCCCGATTGTATAACGCATGATGGGTATTTAAAAATACATCTACATTTCTGTCCGGCCCCGGGAAATAAAAGTGCCGTTCTGCCTTTCCGGATCGAAATTTCCCCCTCCTTTCGTCATGGATTTATATACGTGTGCAGGAAAACACATCCTACAGGATACATGCACCGGGAGACAGGGTGCAGGGCAGGGGCATTCCGTGGCAATCAGGATTCCGGACATTCAGGGTATCGTGAACCGCCTTAAACCCGCACGCGGGCAGGACGTGGTGGAGACGGCACCCCCCGAGTTCTCTTTTACCACGTTCTTCAAAAAGAAGCAAAAAATTGCAGCATTCCCCGAGTATGACTTTGAAAGGGCAGGTTCCCTCGTCGAAGGGGAAGTGCCGGAAGGCTACACCGAGATCGAGCGGTACTATGTCGACAAGGGAAGGTCACTCGTCATTATCGGCCTGAACAAGAGGACCAACCAGTACGAATACCTCCTGTTTGAACCGAAACTCTCGGAATTCGAGTACGAACTGCTCGAGAGGCTCCACGAGGACATGCGGTCAGCCCTCATCCTGACCGACGAAGAACTCGAAAAGGACAAGCGGGTACTCCTCCTCGAGAAGATACAGGAACTCCTCCACGAGTACGGCATCCACCTTGAAGAAAGCAGCCTCTTCCGGCTCCAGTATTACCTGATACGGAACTTCATCGGGTGGGGGCGGATTGATGCCCTCATGAAGGACCACTACCTGGAAGACATCTCGTGTGACGGCCACAGGATCCCGCTCTTCCTCTACCACAGGAAATACCGCAACGTCAAGACCAACATCATGTTTGAACCGGAAGTCTTGAACTCGCTCGCGATCACGCTTGCCCAGCGCTCCGGCAAGCACATCTCGACGGGGACGCCGATGCTTGACGCCACGCTCCCGGACGGGTCACGGCTCCAGCTGACACTGGGCACGGAAGTCACGACCCGCGGCACCTCCTTTACCATCCGGAAGTTCCGCGAGGAGCCCTTTTCACCCGTCGAACTGATGGAGTACGGGACCTTCAGCGCCGAGATGCTCGTCTACTTCTGGCTCGCGATAGAGAACCAAAAAAGCCTTCTCTTCATCGGGGGGACGGCATCGGGAAAGACCACGTCCCTCAATGCCGTCTCGTTCTTCATTCCCCCGATGGCAAAGGTGGTGAGCATCGAGGACACCCGGGAGATTACCCTCTACCACGAGAACTGGATCGCGAGCGTCACGAGGGAGACCGTTTCCGAGGGAGCCAATATCATCTCGATGTTCGACCTTCTCCGGGCGGCGATGCGCCAGAGGCCGGAGTACATCCTTGTCGGGGAAGTCAGGGGTGTCGAGGCCCAGACACTCTTCCAGGCCATGAATACCGGGCACACGACTTTCTCCACGATGCATGCCGGCAGCGTTGATGCGGCTATCCACCGCCTTGAAAATGAGCCCCTGAATGTCCCGAGGAACATGATCACGGCTTTAAACATCGTGAGTGTCCAGGCCCTCGTCTACCGGGGGACGGAACGCGTGAGGAGGTCCCTTGAGATCGTCGAGATTGCCGGGATCGATCCTTCGACAGGAAACCTCCGCGTCAACACGGTGTTTGACTATGACCCTGTACAGGACGTCTTTTCGTACAAGGGGAGGTCACAGGTCTACGCAGACATAGCAGACAGGAGGGGCTGGAGCCGGGAGCAGCTCGAGGCGGAGATCGCGAGGAGAAAGAGAGTGCTCCAGGCCATGGAGACGCAGAAAATTGTCGATTACGTGCGGGTGTCACGCATATTCCAGGCATATCACATCAACCCTGACCTCGTGACAGGGAACCTCGACGACCTCTCCCGAGTGCTTGAATGAGTCTCAATTCATATCTCCGGAAAAGGGTGACGGGGGATCCCCTCCGCTACCAGGGTCTCGTGGCAGACCTCGAGTCGGCCCGCTTCGGGGTGACCGTGGAGCACTACCTCTCGCGGGTCATCCTTGCCTCAGTCCTCTCCGGTATTGCATTTGCACTCCTGGGTTTCTGGCTCACGGGGCTGGTTGTCTATTCAGCACAGGGAGGGGGATACGTGGGGGTTTACAACGTATTTTCCCTCCCCCTGCCCGAGCGGGTTGAACCGGGTTCTCCCACCACCATTCCCCTGCAGGCGGGAGGAGGAGTCATCGCCTTTGTGCTGGGGTTTTTCCTGGTCTACCACATCGCCCTGCGTTACCCGTCCATGCAGAAGAAGAACAGGGCAACGAAGATCAACCTCACGCTGCACAATGCCGTGGCATACATGTATGCGATGCGGAAAGGTGGTGCCCAGTTGATGACGATCTTCCGTTCCCTCTCGGAGAACGCAAAGATTTACGGGGAGGTTGCACTCGAATTTCGCCAGGTCGTCCGCGACGCTGATTTTTTCGGGTATGACGTTGTCACTGCCCTCCGGCACCTGATGGAGACCACGCCCTCGGAGAAGCTGAAACAGTTCCTGGAGGACATGGTCTCGGTGATCGAGAGTGGGGGTGACCTTGTCAGCTTCCTGTCCGGCAGGGTGCGGCTCTACCAGGAAGAGGCCCGGTTTGAACAGAAACAGTTCCTCCAGTTCCTCTCCCTCGTCGCAGAGTCGTACGTCACGCTCTTTGTGGCCGGCCCCCTCTTCCTCATCATCATCATGGTCGTCATGGGAATGATGGGAGGAATGGCCATCTTCCAGTTGACAGCAGTCGTGTACCTCGTTTTCCCGATCGGCTCGGCAGTCTTCATCCTGCTCATCGACCTGATCTCCCTGAAGAGCGAAATCATCGAACGGTACGTCAGGGCAAAGTGGCTCCATGAATATAGCGACGTTTCCGTGTACCACAGGGAGGGAGAAGAGCCGTTTTTTGAACGACTGGCCCGGTACGACCGGGTCAGGAGGCTCCGGGAGTTTTTCCGCCATCCCTTTGAATTTTTCCAAAAAAACTACCAGTACACCCTCCTCTTTACCGTACCGGTCGCAGTTGCCTACCTCATTGCCCTCTTTGTCATGGTCCCCCATTACCAGGACGTTGAGCTGTACATCGACGTGGTCGACGACCATGTCATGATCGCCCTCCTTATTGTCCTCGGTCCCTACGCGTTTTTCTACGAGATGTGGCGCAGGAACATCGAGGGGATGGAGGCCCTGATCCCGGAATTTCTCGAGAGGATGGCGGGGATAAACCAGGTCGGGCTCACGATTGCCCAGGCAATCTCGATCATGGTCAACACGAACCTTGGACTTCTATCCTACGAGATAAAGAGGATAAAGCGTGATATCGACTGGGGGGCAAGTTTCACAGAGGCCCTCATCCGCTTCGAGGACCGGGTCAGGACGCCCCTGATCGCACGGACCGTCTCCCTCATCACGAGGGCGAGCCAGATGAGCGGGTCGATCGGCGACGTCCTCTCGATTGCCGCAAGCGACGCCAAGATGTCAGACCTCCTCAAGCGTGAACGGCTCTCTGACATGTTCATCTACACGGCCATCATCTACATGGCATTCGTGGTCTTCGTCTTTGTCGTCGGAGTTATCTCCAACAATTTCATACCGATCCTTGGAAATGTCGGGGGCGGGACAATCCCCCAGGGAACCCCTCTCTCCAACGTCAGCCCGTCCTCCATCAAGGCGATCCTGCGCCTGATGTACCACTCCGTCGTTCTGCAGGCCGTGATGTCCGGCCTCATTGCAGGCCAGATGGGAGAGGGGTCATTGAAGGCAGGTTTGAAGCACTCCTGCCTCATGCTCGCAATTGCCCTCGTCATATTCAACCTCATCCTCTGAAGGGGGTGGTATTTCCTGTCGTCGCACGTGTTCCGGCCGGGGAGGGATGAAATCCTGTACGTCCGGGGGCGGGACTCCTTTCTCATCGCCGGGCAGGCAGGGTCCCGGTTTGCCCTCTGCATCGAGGCGCCCGGGGAGGAACTATGCCAGTTCATCGAGCCTTGGCACATCATCGTGGTCAGCGCACCAGAGGGAGGATCGCTCTGTGCCGCTGCAATGCTCTTCCTCCTCGTGAGGGACCACCACGTCCCCCTCGTCGTCCTGCCCCGGGCTCACCCGGGGTCCCGGAGGCTCCGGTACGTGGTCTCTGCAGGGGACCAGGTACTCCTTTCCTGCTCTATCGAGAGGGGGACCCATCCCGAGCAGCACCTCCTCTGCTCATCGGCCGAGCTTGCCGGGGTTCTCCTGACGGGCGACCCGGCCGGCATATGCATCAGTGCCCTGCCGCCGGGCATTTCGGGAACAGTCGTGCCACTCCCGGTCGCCTGCTGCCCTCCCTGACCCGGACAGAGACTTTTTCGGGCAACCACCCGGGCAGTTCACACTGCACGAGGGGAGTGCCGGAAAGAGGCAGGTGCAGGGGGATTTGCACCTTCCTGCTCCACGGAAATCCCCCGACTGTCCATTAAAACCCGTTTGGGCTCCCATTCTCCCAAAAAAATATCAACAGATATAAGAACAATTCAGGTCTAACATTTCAGTGCCATGAGAGGAGGGTTGGATGAAGACTGAGGTCTTGCAGAAGATTAAACTGACTGAATCTGAGTACCAGAAGATGATCAGCGAGGCTCTTGCCGAGAGCAAGCGGAACAGTGCACATGCCGAGCTTGAGGCAGATAACCTCGTGATGAAAGCAACGCACGATGCGGAGGAGTACAAAAAGGCCAGGCTGGCCGAAGTACGACAAAACGCAGCGAGGAAGCGCGAGGAGATCCTCCAGGAGGGCAGGACCCGTGCTGCCGAGCTGAAACAGCGGGGTATGCGCAACCTTGAAAAGGCCGCAAACCTGCTGGTATCGCGTTTCAAGGAGCAGCTCCATGTTCTCTCCTGAAGGGATGACACGTGTCCTCATCGCGGCCACAAAGTCCCAGATGGAACCTGTGATCCGGGAACTCTACCGTCAAAACCTTTTTCACATCGAGGAATTCGTCGAAAAGGACAGCAAAGAGTACGAGGGGTACCGTATCGGTACCCCCCTCCCTGCGGCAAATGAAACGTCCCGTGAACTCATCAGGCTCCGGGGGATCACGAGTGCCTTCGCACTGAGTGAAGGCGAAGGTGTCTCTCCCGGCCGGAGAGAGAAGGTCGCCCGTCTGAAGGAAGTCATCGCAAAAGAGCTTCCCCTTCTTGAGAAGGATATCGAGAACCTCCTTGGAAAGAAAGCGAGGCTGGATACCCTCATCAGGGAATACGAGCAGAAGATTGAGACATTGCGGCCCTTCCAGGGTGTCCCGTTTGACCTGGGACTCCTGCGTGGCTTCCAGATGTTCTCGGTCTTCTCGGGATACGTCTCCCGGAACCTGGCCCTCGATGTTCCCCACGAGATCTTTTCTGTCGACACGAAGAGGGGCACGTTCATCATCCTCATTGTCCACCAGAAGGACCGCAGTGCGGCCGAGGGTGCACTCATGGACGCCCAGTTCGTGGCAGTCCCTGTCCCCGACGAGGAGGGTGTTCCGGCCACCCGTATCGGCTACTACGAAGGGCAGATCCTTGCGATCCGGGGGGAGATGGAGGAGATTAACCGCAATCTCTCGGAGATGAAGGCCCGGCACGGGCCCCTGTTCCTCGCCTGTCATGAGCTTCTCTCTGCCGACGTGGAGATGGCCGAGGCACCCTTACGTTTTGCAACGACCGGCGAATCCTTTGTGGTCGAAGGATGGGTGCCCACTGCCCAGCTGGAGAGGCTCAAGGAGGGTATCCATTACGCAACGGGGGGAAAAGTCTTTGTCTATGAATGCGAACCGGCCGAGGTCACTGACGTACCTCCCACGGAGTACAGGAACCCTGGATTTGCAAAGCCCACAGAGATGCTGATGGACGTATACTCACGTCCCCGGTACACGGAACTTGACCCCACGCTGCTCGTCTCGATCATATTCCCGATTTTTTTCGGGATTATTCTTGGCGACGTGGGATACGGTGCAGTCCTCCTTGCCATGAGCCTGGGGCTGCGCAGGTTCCTCAAGGGAGAGGAGGCCGGAAGGCTCCTCGCCATTCTCCGGAATGCAAGCATATCAAGCATCATCTTCGGTATCCTGTTCTCGGAGGTCTTTGGGTTCTCACTCCCGTGGCCCCCCGTCCTGTTCTCCCGGCACCTCAACATCGGGGGTCATGCGGGAGGGCACGGGCCGGATGTCACAGGGCTGATGATCATGGCGGTCTGGATCGGTATCCTCCAGATAACCCTCGGGCGGGTGCTCGGGATGGTCAACCATGCAAGGCAGGACCATGGATCGCACAGGGTAAAGGCAGTCCTGGCAAACCTTGGGTGGATCATGGTCCTTTGGGGGATACTGCTGATGATATGGGCGGCCTTCTCCATGCCGTTCATGCCTGATCTCTCGGGCCTCCCACCGGTCGTGATGGGTCTGAACCTCTCGTCACTCGCGGGTCTGGCGATGATCATCGTTGGCGTTGTATTCATCGCACTGGATTCTCCCCTTGAGATCGTGGAACTGCCGACGATCATGAGCCACGTTCTCTCGTATGCCCGTCTCGTCGGCGTCGGCCTCTCATCAGTGGCAATAGCCATGGTGGTCAATTTCATTGCCATCGGGCTGATTATTGAACCCCAACTCGAATCGTTGAACGCGGTCGGGGTGGTACTCATTATCATTGGCGGCGTTGTCCTCGTCATCGGGCACCTCCTGAACACGATCCTCGGGATGCTCGGCGGCGGGCTCCAGTCGCTCAGGTTGCAGTACGTTGAATTCTTCACCAAGTTCTACAAAGGTGGAGGCAAGAAATACACTCCTTTCGGAATGAGAAAGAGATTTACGGAGGATTAAAAATGGCAGAAACAGCAGCAGTAGCAGCAGCGGAAATGACTGTCGAGATGGTAAAGGCATCGCAACTCGGAATGAAAGCCCTCGGTGCTGGCATAGCCGTCGGTCTCACCGGGATCGGGACAGGCCTTGCCGAGATGGCAATCGGGTCTGCAGCAGTGGGAGCAACAGCCGAGAACAAGGATGTGTTTGGGCTGGTGCTCCTGCTCACCGTCATCCCCGAGACCATCGTTATCTTCGGTCTTGTGGTCGGACTCCTGTTACTCTTCTAGGGAGCGGACCATGGGATTGGAGGCAGTCCTTGAAGAGATCCGCGAGAGAGGGAGAAAAGAAGTAGAGAGGATCCGGAGAGAGAGCCAGGAGGAGACGACCAGGGTCCTTTCGGCTGCCCAGGAACGTGCTGCGAAGATCAAGCAGGCCGCAAATGAGGAGGTTGAACGGCACGCTGCGTTCATCATGAACCAGGAGATCTCGGCAGCAAACCTCCAGGTAAAGCGACAACTCCTCAATACCCAGAAGGAACTGCTCGACCAGGTGTACCAGCAGGCGAGGAGGGACGTTGCCGCGCTGCCCGAGAGCTTTCACCGGGAGGCAATCACCACCCTCCTCTCCAGGGCAAAATCCCAGATAGCGGATGGGATTGTCCACGCAAACGCACGTGACCGGGGCCTCCTCGAACAGATCCTTGCCCAGAAATCCGAATTCAAAGGTTTTTCTGCAGGCGATAACGTGGATATCGAGGGGGGCGTGATCATCGAGAGCAGGGATGGGACCCTGCAGCTGGATTACAGCTATCGCACATTCCTGGACAGGGTGTGGGAATCAGGACTCAAAGATGCATCCGACCTGCTCTTTGGTTGAGGGGGTAGTCGTGTGGCAGAAGTGAGAGCAGGGCCGGTCCCCTACATCTACGTCTGCACACGCATGCGTGTGCGGAAATCCAAGCTCCTCCCCCGCGAGGAGTACATGCGGATGCTGAACATGGGCCTCGCCGAGATCACGAGGTTCGTGGGGGAATCGCAGTATAAAAAAGAGGTCGATGAACTCGCCACATCATTTGGTGGGATCGACCTCATCGAGATCGCCCTTTCCTGGAACCTGGCCAAGGAGTACCAGAACATCCAGAAGATCACCCCCGGCACCCTCAAGGACCTCACGCGGGCATACCTGCGAAGGTGGGACATCCAGAATGTCCTGACCATCCTGCGGGGAAAGCTTCACGGAGAAAAGAAGGGGAGGATCAAGGAAGTCCTCATCCCGGCCGGGGAGCTTGACAGGGTATTCCTTGACAGGCTCCTCGAAGAACCGACCCCCGAGCGCGTCATCGAGGGTCTGAAGGGGAAAAGTGTCTATCCCCTCCTCTCCCGTGCGATGGAGGGTGGTGTAAAGGAAGACCTCCTCCCGAGAGTGGAGAATGACCTCTACAAGCAGTTCTATGCCGACCTCATCACCTATGCCACCAGTGGTGTCAAGGGGGGACGGCAGTTCCTTGAGTATATCACCCTTGATATTGACATCACCAATATCCGGACAATGTTCCGGTTCCGAGCCGAGTCCCCGGGGGAGGATATCAGCGGGGTCATCATACCGGGCGGAACGATCCCACCCCCGGCTATCAATCGTCTCTTCCAGATAAAGGACCGAAACGAGTTTATCGACTCGCTCGTGCCATACATCAGGATCAGGCCACTCCGGGAACTCCTGGAGACTCTGCGGGAAGAACGATCCCTCCGGGAGATTGAGATCGACCTCATCAAGGTGCAGCTGGAAGAGATGGAGACGATGGCAAAACTCAATCCCTTCTCCATCCATCCCATCCTGGCCTACCTCGAGATGAAAAAGTACGAGATCTTCAACCTCCGGGCGCTCGCAAGGGGAAAGGAATCGGGACTGACACCTGAACGGATCCGGGGGTATCTGGTGGTATAATGGAGATCGCAGTGATTGGAAACCAGGAATTCATCCTCGGCTTCCGCCTCGCGGGGATTCGCAGGACGTACCCGGCCGAGAGCGACGAGAGGCTCGTGGAGCACATCAATCGCGTCCTCGAAGACCCGGAGGTCGGGATCCTCGTCCTTCAGAGCGGGGATATCAAAAAAATTCCCCGGAGACTGCAGATGACCCTCGAGGAGTCCGTGAGACCGACGGTCATCACGATCGGTGCCGAGGAGGGAGGCCTCTCCATGAGAGAGAGGATAAAGCGTTCAGTGGGTGTTGATCTGTGGAAGTGAAAGCACAGGATACAAAAATGACAAAGGGTGGAGTTCTCAAACGAATTGCCGGCCCCGTGGTCACTGCAGTGGGAATTGAAGCCCACATGTACGACGTGGTCAAGGTCGGTAAAGAAGAACTCATGGGCGAAGTGATCAAGATCCAGGGTGAGAACATCATCATCCAGGTCTACGAGGACACGTCCGGGATAAGGCCCGGGGAACCTGTCACCAATACGGGCCTTTCCCTTGCCGTGGAACTGGGGCCGGGGCTCCTGACCAGTATCTATGACGGGATCCAGCGTCCCCTCTCCGTCCTCGTTGACAAGATGGGGGACTTTATCCAGAGGGGTGTCTCAGCACCAGGCCTGGACCATTCCAAAAAATGGGATTTCCGTCCCCTCGTGAAGGAGGGTGACCAGGTCGGTCCCGGGAGCATTCTCGGCGAGGTCCAGGAGACGAATATCGTCCACCGCATCCTCGTCCCGCCAAACGTCAAGGGCGGGACTGTCAGGAGTGTCAAAGCCGGTTCGTTTTCGGTCGATGACGTCATCTGCACCCTCGATGACGGGACCACCCTCACCATGATGCAGAAGTGGCCGGTCCGCGTCCCGCGGCCGGTCCTCGAAAAGATGAACCCGACGATCCCCCTCATCACGGGGCAGCGCATCCTCGACGGGCTCTTCCCCATCGCAAAGGGTGGAACGGCTGCTATCCCCGGACCGTTCGGAAGCGGGAAGACGGTGACACAGCAGCAGCTCGCCAAGTGGAGCGACGCAGAGATCGTGGTTTACATCGGGTGCGGGGAGCGCGGGAACGAGATGACCGAGGTACTCACGGAGTTCCCTGAACTCGAGGACCCCAAGACCGGGAAACCCCTGATGGAACGGACCGTGCTGATTGCCAATACGAGCAACATGCCCGTGGCCGCGAGGGAGGCCTCCGTGTATACCGGGATCACCATCGCGGAGTATTTCAGGGACATGGGGTACGATGTCTCCCTGATGGCAGACTCCACGTCACGCTGGGCAGAGGCCATGCGTGAGATCTCGTCCCGCCTCGAAGAGATGCCTGGCGAGGAAGGGTACCCCGCCTACCTCGCTGCCCGGCTCTCTGAATTCTACGAGCGTGCGGGAAGGGTCAAGACGCTATCCGGAAAGATGGGTTCCGTCTCGGTCATCGGCGCGGTATCTCCGCCGGGTGGTGATTTCTCTGAACCCGTCACCCAGAACACACTCCGCATCGTGAAAGTCTTCTGGGCACTCGATGCCAAGCTCTCCCAGCGGAGACACTTCCCTGCGATTAACTGGCTCAACTCCTATTCCCTGTACCTCGGCAGCCTCCAGGACTGGTACGACCGCGAGGTTTCTCCGGAATGGAACTCTCTCCGGTCGTGGGCAATGGAGATCCTCCAGAAGGAGGCCGAACTCCAGGAGATCGTGCAACTCGTCGGTTCCGATGCCCTCCCCGAGGCAGAGCAGATCACGATCGAGGTTGCCCGGATGATCCGCGAGATCTTCCTCCAGCAGAACGCCTATGATGCCGTGGACACCTTCTGCGACATGAAAAAGCAGTACGCGATGATGAAGGCAATCCGCCAGTACTCAGACCTGGCCTACGCGGCCCAGAACGCAGGAGTCACGCCGCAGCAGATCCTATCCGTCAAGTCCAAGAACGAACTGCCCCAGATCAAGTTCATCAAGGATTACGTCCCGGCGCTCGAGAAGATCCAAAAGGACATGGATGCAGAGTTCAACGCATTGAGGTCGGCAGCATGAAGGAGTACAGGACAATTACCCAGATAGCAGGGCCGCTTGTCTTTGTCGAAAAGACAGAACCCGTGGGATACGGAGAACTGGTCAACATCGTCCTTTACGATGGGTCCATCAAGAGGGGACAGGTCCTTGACACGAGCAATGAACTGGTCGTTGTCCAAGTCTTTGAGACAACTGCCGGGATAGGGAAGGACAGTGGGATCAGGTTCACCGGGGAGACGATCAAGATGCCGGTCGGCAGGGACATGCTCGGCCGCATCCTCTCGGGTGGTGGGAAACCCATCGACGGGGGACCTGAGATCGTCCCCGAAAAGCGCCTCGACATCACGGGTGCTGCCATCAATCCCTATGCACGGGGCTCCCCCAACGATTTCATCCAGACCGGAATATCCACCATCGATGGGACAAACACCCTCGTCCGGGGCCAGAAGCTTCCCATATTCTCGGGTGCCGGCCTCCCCCACAACCAGATAGCCCTCCAAATCGCACGGCAGGCAAAAGTCCCAGGGTCAAAAGAGGCCTTTGCCGTGGTCTTTGCCGCCATGGGGATCACGAAAGAGGAGGCCAACTACTTCATGGAGGACTTCGAGCGCACGGGCGCCCTCGAGAGAGCCGTCGTCTTCCTGAACCTTGCCGATGACCCCGCGGTCGAGCGGATCATCACTCCCCGCCTCGCGCTCACGACGGCGGAGTACCTGGCCTTTGACCTCGGGATGCACGTCCTCGTCATCCTGACTGATATGACCAATTACTGCGAGGCCCTCCGCCAGATCGGCGCTGCCCGCGAAGAAGTCCCCGGCCGCCGCGGGTATCCCGGGTACATGTACACCGACCTTGCAGGGATATACGAGAGGGCAGGGATTGTCAAGGGCAAGAAGGGTTCGATCACCCAGTTCCCCATCCTCACGATGCCCGGGGATGATATCACCCACCCGATCCCCGACCTGACCGGGTACATTACCGAGGGACAGATCGTGGTCAGCAGGGAACTCCACCGGAAGGGGATATACCCGCCGATCAACGTGCTGCCCTCCCTCTCGCGGCTCATGAACCTCGGGATCGGGAAAGGACACACGAGGGAAGACCACAAAAAAGTCTCTGACCAGCTGTATGCAGCCTACGCGGAGGGCAACGACCTCCGGGGCCTGGTTGCCATCGTTGGCAAGGACGCCCTCTCCGAACGGGACAGGATGTTCCTCGAATTCGCCGACCTCTTCGAGAACAGGTTTGTCCGGCAGGGATACAACGAGGACAGAACGATCGAGGAGACGCTGGACCTGGGCTGGACGCTTCTTTCCACGTTGCCCGTGGAACAGCTCGTGCGTATCGACCGCGACCTGATCTCCAAGTACCACCCCAAGTTCCGGCAGGCCGCAAAGGCCGAGGGGTAGAGTCCCATGGCACTCCGAGATATCAAGCCCACCCGGTCAGAGCTGATCAACCTGAAAAAGAAGATCATGCTCTCCGAGAGGGGGTACAAGATCCTCAAGATGAAACGGGATGGGCTTATCCTGGAGTTCTTCAAGGTGCTGGAGCAGGCCAAGGATACAAGAGACGAGCTCATGGAGAGGTACGAACGGGCACGGGAGCTGATGGCAGTGGCAAACACGGTGGAAGGTGCCATCGGCGTGAAGGCAGCGGCATTTTCAGTCCAGCAGGTCCCGAGCATCACGGTGACCAGCAAGAATATCATGGGTGTGGTCGTCCCTGATATCGAGTCCTCGAAAGTGAGGAAAGGGCTGATGGAGAGGGGATACGGTATTCTTGGCACGACCCCTGTCATCGACGAGACCGCGCTTGCGTTCGAGGAGCTCGTGGAGGCAATCATCAGGAGCGCCGAGGTCGAGACGACCATGAAGAGACTCCTCGACGAGATCGAGTCCACCAAGCGGAGGGTCAATGCCCTCGAGTTCAAGGTGATACCGGAGATGACGGCTGCACGCGACTTCATCAAGATGCGTCTTGACGAGATGGAGAGGGAAGAGCTCTTCCGCCTGAAGAAGATCAAGGCAAGGAACGCCTGACCGGGGGAATACGGGTGCCTATCGGGACACTGAAGGATGCCAGGGCGGAGAAAAAGACCGTTCTCCTCCGCCTTGACCTCAACTCCCCCATTGACCCGACGACTCACCACATCCTCGACGATAAACGTTTCCGGGAACACATCCCCACGATTCAGGCCCTCTCAGGGTCCCGGGTTGTCATCCTCACCCACCAGAGCAGGCCGGGAAAGAAGGATTTCACCACGCTTGAAGGGCATGCCGAGAGGCTGGAGGGGCTCCTCCAGAGGAAAGTCGGATACGTCGACGATATCTTCGGGCACTGCGCCCGTGACGCTGTCCGGCGGATGAAGACGGGAGACGTTCTCCTCCTCGAAAATGTCAGGTTCAACGCCGAGGAGAACCTGAACCTGAAACCCGAAGATGCCCAAAAGACCCACCTCGTCAGGATGCTCTCCCGGATGGGAGATATTTTTGTCAACGACGCATTTGGGACCGCCCACAGGTCCCAGCCCACCATGGTCGGCCTCCCCATGGTCATGCGTTCTGTTGCCGGTCTCCTGATGGAGAAGGAAGTCTCAACGCTGGGGCGGGTCTTTGAGAATGCTCCCCGTCCTGTCTGCATGGTCCTTGGCGGCACCAAGGTGGATGACTCCCTTGCGGTGGCAGAGCACATGCTTGCCGGCGGGACTGCCGATGTTGTCATCGTTACCGGTGTCGTCGCGAACGTGTTCTTCCTCGCGGCCGGTCACAGGATCGGGAAGGGGTCATACCAGTTGATCCAGCAGCTGAAATACGAAAGGGAGGTGGAACATGCCCGCAGGCTCCTCGATTCGTACAGGGACAGGATATATTTCCCCGAGTCCGTCGCAGTCAACGAGGGGGGGAAAAGAGTGGAATACCCCCTGGATGCCGTTCCAGAGGATGCCACGATCATGGACGCCGGGATGGATGCGATAGCCTCCCTTGCCCGGAAGATACGGTCATGCCGGACAGTCGTGTTCAATGGACCCGCGGGAGTCTTTGAAGATCCCAACTATGCGACTGGTACCCACGAGCTCCTCCGCGCAGCATCAAAGGCCGAGTTCTCCATCATCGGGGGGGGCCATACTGCCGCAGTCGCAGAAAAGATGGGGATCGAGCGCGATTTCACCCACATATCCACCGGTGGCGGTGCATGTATCGAGTTCCTCACCGGGAGAAAGCTCCCCGCCGTCGACGCCCTCGAGCGTTCCCATGCCCTGTTTGGGTAAATCTCGTTTTTCCCAAACTGCTGCGTCATGGAAACGGCCCGGGTATCCCAGGCAATTACCGGGGAAAACGGCCCTCTCCTGTTTCATCCGGTCCGGGGGATTTCTCCCGGGCATCTTTCTCCTTTATGGCTGTCCTGCCGGGATACTTTTTTCCAGGGCTCTTTTGGGGCAATGTCCGGAAAAAGAAATGCGTCCCGGAGAATAAGCCCAGGGGTCTTTTCGTCCCCCATCCATTCCTCCGTGAGACCATGAGGTTGTAGGTTGCCACGGAAAAGACGAGTGCAGTCACCATGAAGAGGAGGAGCCCGAATATCAAGGCAATGCCGGCAACAGTCATCACCCTCGTCCCGGGGAGGAGCATGGCAACCCCCGTGACGTAGAGGGGCTAGTAGACTATCACGGCAAACCGGGTAAATTCCCTTGGACTCCATAGCGTTCTTTCCCTTTCTCCCTCGTCTTCCAGGGGAAACCTGTCGATCAGCGTGCCCAGGTGAATGAGGATCGCGCTCGCAAAGATGGAGAATATGGCCCCGATTACCACGCCAAAGAGGAGGATTTCATGCACTGAGCCTGTCCAACGAGGTCGAGGATTGGTTGGACAGAGTTATTCAGAAGGACTCCTCTCATCCATTCTGGAATACAACAACGAATCATATTGGAGATAAAACGCGCGCGAACACAGTGATCTCAAG
>Ga0272448_1000287_pt1 | contig 80007 bp, 60 predicted proteins | sample YNPCB0191_FD_202220 | JGI IMG/M metagenome (GOLD analysis project Ga0272448, IMG submission 202220) | Hot spring sediment microbial communities from Yellowstone National Park, WY, United States - YNP-CB-019-1 | ecosystem: Environmental > Aquatic > Thermal springs > Hot (42-90C) > Sediment...
TCCTGAAAACTGAAATTGTTAAAGATAAAAATGTGGTGTACAATTTCCACTTTTATACTCCCATGGTCTTTACCCATCAAGGAGCTACTTGGGGATGGAGCGTTTTGAAACATATCAAGGGAATTCCTTATCCTTCCACTCCCCAAGTTGTTGCACCTGTACTCAAAAAAATCAAAGACTTGGAAGCTAAATCGGTAGTAGAATATTACGGTAAGGAACGGTGGAATAAAGCGAAATTATTAAAAGAGTTGTCACCAGTTGCCAATTGGGCAAAATCAAATGGTGTTCCTGTTATTTGCAATGAATTTGGAGTTATACCCTGGACAGGTGTACCCAAAGCTTCCATGCTTCGCTATTTACTAGATGTAAGACAAATTCTTGAATCCTACGGTATAGGCTGGGGACAGTGGTTTGAGTTAGACCTGTACGATAGGGAAACTATGCAAGCGCTTGGCCTGAGTCCTTAATTGCCTTCCTAATTACTACTACTTAATGGATAGTCAGGCGGATAATTTTTGCACTTTATTGGATACTATCAGGACGAGGTGCGATCGTAGCCTGGGGATAGTATTTCTGCAGCCAGATCGAAATTTACTGTACTAACAATACAATCTGAGTCGCGACTGTAGTTGAAGTTCAGTCTGAAAAGATGAAAAAAGTTTCCGTAATTATTCCAGTTTATGGAGTCGAGAAGTACATAGCTACTACAGTCCAATCTGTTCTGGATCAAACTTATAAAAACTTCGAGCTTTTGATTATTGATGATGCTTCTCCTGACCAAAGTATCGCCATTTGCGAACAATTCACAGACCCGAGAATTAAAATTATCCGTCAAGCAAACAGGGGACTTGCTGGAGCGAGAAACACTGGTATTCGTAATGCTCAGGGTGAGTATTTAGCTTTTTTAGATGGAGATGATCTGTGGTTACCTGAGAAATTAGAGAAACATGTTGCTCACTTAGAAAAATCTCCAACAGTTGGTATTAGCTTTAGTCGTTCTGCGTTTATAAATGAAGCGGGACAACCTTTGGGTACCTATCAAATGCCTAAGCTCAAAGGCATCACTGTACCACACTTACTATGCCGCAATCCTGTTGGCAATGGTTCAGCTCCGGTAATTCGTAGGGAAGTATTTGAAGCTATTAAATTCCAGGATAATCTTTACGGTTGTGTTGAAGACTTTTATTTTGATGAAAACTTTCGCCAGTGCGAGGACATCGAATGCTGGATTCGCATAGCAATTCAAACAAATTGGGAAATGGAGGGTATTCCTGAAGCTCTGACTTTGTACCGTGTAAATTCTGGCGGACTTTCATCAAACATGCTCAAACAGTTTTACTTTTGGGAAAAAGTAATTGAAAAAACACGCTCTTACGCTCCGGAGGTTGTTAATCGCTGGGAACCGCTGGCCAGAGCATACATGTTGCGGTATTTAGCTCGGAGGGCGGTACGTTTGCAAGACGGTTCTATGGCTGTCAAAATGGTCAATCAAGCTTTGGTGACAAACTGGCGCATTCTGTTTGAAGAACCGCGCCGTACCTTACTAACTGTAGCTGCTGCTTATTTGCTTGTGCTGTTGCCTCCGTTTCTTTACAGTTCCATTGAGCATATTGCTTTGAAAAGTACGGGAGCTACCCAAAGACGTCGTATTTTGCAAGAACGCTCTAGTACTGTGTCCAGTTGAAATTGAGGGATAAAAACGCAAAAAGCAGGTTGATATAGCGAAGAATTTTGCTCGTGGAATCCTTATTATGCTTTGATGAGGTCTTCTTCCCGTTGACTAGCTAGAAAGCACTGGGAAGATGCCATTTTTATTTTCTCAATAGCACTCATTTTAGCTGCGGTAGAAATTTTTCTCTAGACTAAACTCACCCCAAGTTTATAATTAATAAGGTTTTGCCCCTAAAAACTATACTAAAACAGCAATTTCTACGCGACTCCAACACTTGTAGCACTTCTCCACTCCCAAACCTATAGTAAATTTCTAACCACTGGCATAATCAAGATTGTAATTATGTTTAAAAAACAACTCAGAAAAATTAAATTTCTGCGAGAATTAAGCCGTTTTATTTACAGAAGTGGTATCAAGGGAAAAATTCGTCAACCATTTATAAAAATACTACTAGAATCTCAATTACTCCAGGAATTAAATTGCCACGATTTAGTCAGAAAATCGCAACATTATTATCAATACGGCCCGGTAGAACATATATCTGTAAGTAATGCATATTATTTACAAGATATGCCCTCCCATCTCCAAGAAGAATTGCAAGCTCAAGAATATACCATACCCAGTCCCTATATTTTTGAATTAAACAACATCTACTTAGTAGGCAAATATGCTATTGGCTTAACCCCACAAGGAGAATTTATTAGAGAAACTAGTTTTCCTTATTACATTGATAATATTGCATTTCATACAGCAGATAGTCTTTCTTTAAGAGTGTTGACATCATACTACGTATCTCCAGCGTCTCAAGAATTACCTATTGCATGTTCTCTGATCAATTCTTGGAATAATAATTACTTTCATTGGATTGTAGATACGCTGACGAAACTGGAAGGAGTACGATACTACGAAAATAAGACTGGTTTAAAGGTTCCCCTCATTATTCCTACCCATCCTACTAAATGGCAGATAGAATCACTTAGGTATTTAGGATATAAACAAGAAGATTTAATCTTGTGGAATAGCCAAAAAACTTTAGTCCGGAAATTAATTGTACCTAGTTTTAGAAAGCAATATAAAACGGAAGGTATATACAACGGCTATGATTCTCCTCAAGCTTGTTTGTGGGTAGCACAAAAAATTAAGCAATATGTTTGGGAAAATTGCAATTCCAGTAACGATGTACATCCTTATATATATATTTCTCGTCACAAAGCAGTAGGTAGACAAATACTCAATGAAGCGGAATTGAATACATGCTTGCAAAAGTATAATTTCCGAAGATATACGCTAGAAGATCTCACTTTAGCTGACCAAATCAATTTGTTTTCGCAAGCAAAATTTATTATTGCACCCCATGGCGCCGGTCTGACCAACATGATATTCAGCACAAACGCAAAAGTTATTGAAATCTGCGGTGTAACGCCTCCCAATCTTGTCTTCGCAAATCTGGGTAAAAGTTTAGGGTTTCAATACGGTTGTTTAACTAATCCTGATAACTTTCAATTCCGCAAAGAAGATGGCAACATCCAAGTAGATTTAGAAAGGTTAACAAGTATGATGAATATGTTTATATAACTTAATTTGTTCAGCAACTTATATCTTATACAAAGTGCTCAAAGTTTCAAACTCAGCTTTTATCTCTCTCTTGAAGCATGCACCATAACAAATGCATATTTAAAATCGTATTTAAAATTTAAAAGTAAGGTTAACAGTTGGGTTATGAATGTTGAGATCTTTAACCATTTTCCTTGGACGCCTTTAGTATTACTTTGGCTGTCCTACACTTTTTTAGGATGGTATTTATCTGTTCACCATATCATTTGGGTGGTGGGAATATTAGTAGCAGGTTTGGTAATTACTCTTATCGGACAGAGCTTATCTTGGTTAGAGCAACTAATTAGATGTGGTTCTCAATTTTTAATAGTGGTTTTGTGTTTAAGTGCATCAGTTGCTTTAATAGCAGCTTGGTCACTTTTTATTACATTTATTCTTGTGCCATTGGCAAGTTCAATCTTAGCCGAAATAGAACTACGCTTTGCAGGCTTTAGTAAAAGAGATGCACTATTGTTGTTAAGCTTGGTTGCTGCATTTGGTTTGGCAGTAGGTGAAACAATAGATGTGTTTTTCGTGCCTAGTGGTAGATATTAATAGCTGCTTCATCATTTCTCTGCAGTTACAAATTATGAAATTTTTATAAAAAATCTTGCTTTATATAGGGAGATTTTATACTCAGCCAGAATTAAGTATTATAATATATAGCACGTCTACGGGGAAGAGTAGAATTGATAAACCTCGTTTTCTAAACTTGGCTTAGCAAACTACGAGGTACTTGCTATATTTTAGAAGTCTAACTGCTTGATATTAACTGTTCGGTGATACCAGCAAGTAAAGTTTTGTAAAATTTTGCATAATTGTTCCAAACAAAAGCGAATTCATCACAGGAATACATTTACATTCTTTGAAATTCAGAGGAAGAGAAAGTGCCAACATAGTTGTTGATGTCGGGCAAATAATCTATATACAGAAACTGTATCGAACTGAACATAAAAGCTGGAGCGAATTCTGATGTAAGTATTGAGGTGTGAGAAGCAAGCATGAATAAAAATTTACTTTTAGCAGCGCAAAAATTTTTTGTAATTGATGGTCATGAAATTTGTTTGAGTGGAACACTAAAATTGTTGCAATCTCAGTATCCCAATGCAGAAATTATTACTAGCAAAACAGCGGAAAAAGTTAGCGAGCGAATCTCAGCATTGCAGCCAGCTTTAGTAGTAATGGATATTTTAATTCCGGAGAAACAAAATGTCATAGCGCAAACAACAACAGGTATAGAATTACTGAGACATTTACTAAATAGATATCCCAAATTGAACATTGTTATTCACAGCGAACACGTTAGAAAACTGGTACAGATAAAAACAGAGATAGATAATCATAAAGGAGGCTTTACAGTTGCTGAGAAAAGCCTTTGTAGTTGGGAAATGCTGACAAGGGTTAGTTGGGCGTTGCAGGGGTTGACTCATGTCAAAGATATTCAACCTATTTATTCGCGATTAGAGCTGAAACCAGAGTTGGTAAAGCTTTTAACTCTTGCTTTTCAAGAAGGATTGCAAGACAAAGCGATCGCCCAAAAAATTAGCGTATCCGAGCGGATGGTACGTCACTATTGGGATAGACTGCAGGATGTTTTGGGTATAGATTGTCAAGAATTAAAAAATCAAGGTAAAAATATACGGATAATAACACAAATCCGCGCCAGAGAGGCTGGTTTAATTGATTGATGGGAAGATAAATTTTTGCTTGATAACCTGCAATGAATAACCTCATCAATTGCTGCGGGTAAGGTTCATGATAGGAAAAAAAATTTTACTTTTCCGTGGTTGCCAATTTTTCGGACAAAAAAAACGAAAAAACCGACTAAGACTGAAAGCAAAAAGCTGCAAGCTAGGAAAATTTTTCTCCTACTTTTTCGTTCAGTATTTTTTACTGTTGCTGTTGGTAACTGCATTGTTGGGCACGAGTGTATCACCAAGTTTAGGAAAGCCAGTTCCCAATTTCCTTTTTTCTTCCACTTCTTTACTACAACAAGGAAAAGCCTACTACGAAGCTGGAAGATTTGCGCAAGCAGCACAAGTATTGCAACAAGCAGTTCAAGAATATCAAAAGCAAAAAGATGCAAAAAAATTGGTGATAGCTCTAAGTAACCTTTCTTTGACTTATCAACAACTTGGTGCTTGGGAACGAGCTAAGCAGACGATGGCAGAAAGTTTAAATATCCTTGGTTATCAGCTCCAAGAAACTGAGGGACAAACTTCTCCATTTTCCCATGCCAAGTTGAAAATTCACGACTTACCACTTTTAGCTCGGTCTTTAGATATTTTGGGACGTTTGCAACTTGCAACCGGACAAGCAGAAAAAGCTTGGAAAACTTGGAATAATTCCGCCGTCATTTATAAAAAATTAGGCGATCGCAACGGCGTAGCGCAATCGCAGCTCAATCAAGCGCAAGCACTAATCGAGAGCGGATTTTTCCGTCGTGCGGAAGCAACACTTTTGCAAGTTCAGCAGACATTGTCATCTCAACCAGATTCTGTAGAAAAAGCAGTAACATTGCGATCGCTTGGGGATGTTTTTCAGTTACTGGGGGACTTAGAACAGTCCCGCACTTTTTTGCTGCAAAGTTGGGAAGTGGCAAAGCGCCTGCAATCCTCCCAACAAATCGCCGCTAGTCTTTTCAGTTTGGGAAATAACGCCCGCAAACAACAGCAAATTCCTCAAGCGCTCGAATTTTATCAACAAGCAATTAAACAAACTTCCTCACCGCTATTGCAACTGCAAGCACAACTTAATTGCCTTAGCTTGCTTGTGGAACAAGGAAAATCCAGCCAGGCTGAAACTTTATTACCACAAATACAATCCCTGCTCGAGCACTTACCTCCTAGCCGTGCTAGTATCTACGCCCGCATTAACTTTGCGCAAACTCTGGGGCGAATGAATCCTACTTTTTCCAAAGCTAGCGCTCAACTTCTGACTATTGCCTTCCAACAAGCTCGCGACATCGACGACAAGCACTCCCAAGCATACGCCTTAGGAAGTTTGGGAAGTTTGTACGAACAAACCGGGCAGTTAGCAGAAGCGCAAAACCTTACCCAGCAAGCTCTAATTTTAGCACAAGCCCACAATGCACCCGACATTGCCTATCGATGGCAATGGCAGTTAGGAAGGATACTAAAAGCCCAGGGAGATTTACAAGGAGCGATCGCCGCCTACGACGCCGCCGTACAAATTCTCCAGTCCCTTCGCAACGACTTGGTTGCAGTTAACCAAAACGTACAATTTAACTTTCGGGACAATATCGAACCAGTTTATCGACAATCAGTACAATTACTACTTCAATGGCAACAAAAACAACCAAGCGAAAAAATTTTAGAAAGAGCACGCCAGCAAATTGAAGCACTGCAATTAGCAGAATTAGACAATTTCTTTCGCCAGGCTTGTTTGCAAGGTCGGCAAGTATTGCTGGATCGAATTGTGGATCGAGAAAATCCTACCGCTGCCATATTGTACCCGATTGTTCTTCCCCAACAGTTGCACGTAATTGTCAAAATTCCCAAACAACCGCTCCAGCATTACTATACTGACATTTCTCAAGCAGAAGTAGAAACAACAGTCACGCAACTGCGGCAAAATCTTGTCAATCCAGCTGCTATCAAAGCAGCAAGAATCCAGTCACAAAAAATTTATCAATGGCTAATCGCACCGATAGAAGCAAAATTATCGGCAAGTGGTGTCAATACTTTAGTGTTTATACCAGATGAAGTGTTGCGCGACTTACCAATGTCTTCTTTGTACGACGGCAAACACTACTTAATAGAGAAATATGCCACAGCCGTCAGTCCTGGTTTACAGCTTCTCGATCCCAAACCGCTACAACACAAGCAGCTTCATGTCTTAGTTGCAGGTTTAACTAAACCACCACCAACCTATTCTCAGGAATTTTCACCTTTAGCAGCGATCGCCACCGAAATTAAAAACATTGCTGAAACTGGTATACCTACCACCGACCTTTTGGACGGGGAATTCACCAAAAAAGCACTCAAGAAAAAAGTCAACTCTGCTTCTTTTAACATAGTGCACCTGGCAACCCACGGCCAATTTAGCTCCCGCGCCGAAGAAACCTTTATCTTAGCTGCTGACGGTCCGATTAACGTTAACGACTTCGATCAAATCCTTCGCAGTCAAGATGAAATTTCAACCAAAGCAGTGCAACTACTGGTATTGAGTGCTTGCCAAACAGCTGCTGGCGACAAGCATGCAGCACTGGGTTTAGCCGGAGCAGCTGTACGCGCAGGTGCGCGCAGCACCTTAGCTTCCCTGTGGCAAATTGACGACGAATCTACAGCTGAATTTGTCGGAGCTTTTTATCGAGAACTAAAAAATTCCCAGATTACCAAAGCAGAAGCTGTACGCCGCGCACAACTGCAGTTGCTCAAACATCCCAACTACAATGCACCTGGTTTTTGGTCTGCTTACGTGCTGATCGGCAATTGGTTATAATTTTTGCTTTGCTCCCTAATATTACAACTAATATTACGAAGATTAAACTCCTTTTTTTCCTGCGTAAATTCAATCACTGGCCGCGATATCTACACAGCAGCATTCATCTCTGGAAAATAAACCATGACTACTTTTGAGCTAGAAGATCTGGCTTTAACTTTGCCTATCACCCAACCAGCTCGTAAAATAGCTGAGCAATTTGCCCATCAACAGCCAACATCAGAAAGCGCTGAACGAGTTCGCATCAATACCCTTTGCGTATTAGTAGTCAAGGACTATTTACAAATGATGAGCATTCCTAGCGATTTGAAAACTAGTAATAGTTGGAATCCCGTTATCCGCATGTGTGCTGATGTAGCTGACATAGAAATACCAGGTAAAGGGCGCTTGGAGTGTCGAGCTGTGCGCCCGGGCGAAAAATTTTGTTACTTTCCTCCAGAAACTTGGGAAGAGCGCATCGGTTATGTGATCGTACAACTAGATGAGCTGCACTCATCAGCAAAATTGCTGGGGTTTGTTCCGAGTGTTGCTTGCGAACAATTACCTTTAACTGAACTACAACCTCTAGAAGCTTTACTCGATCGCTTGTCACCAGTTATCGAGTCGCAAGTTGTTCCAGAAGTAGTGAATTTGAGTCAGTGGTTTGCGGGTATCTTTACCGCTGGGTGGGAAAAACTCGAATCATTTTCGCAACAACCGCAATTTGCTTTTAGAAGTGGCGTCGAGAAAAACAACAACCTCCCCGCTCAACAACAGCCATCTGTGAAGCGGGGAAAATTAATTGACTTGGGAATTCAAATTGCAAACCAATTGGTGATGTTAATTGTGGAAATCTATCCCCAAGCTCAGCAACAAACTGGCGTTCGTCTGCAATTGCATCCTGCTAGGGGTGAAAATTATCTGCCACCAGGTGTAAAATTAATCGTTTTAGAGCAGTCAGGAGCTATTTTTTTAGAGGCCCAGGCCAGAAGCGCCGATAACTACATTCAATTGCAGTTTCGGGGAGAACCCGCAGAGCGCTTTAGTGTAAAAGTAGCACTTAACGATGCCAATGTTACGGAAAATTTTGTCATTTAGGCTCATAGCACTCTTGTCACCACTAGTAATTAATGTTTCTAGGAGTTTTTTTGATAATTTTTATATATTAAGTTAGTAAAAAACTAAAACTACATAACACCTTGTACCATCTGGCACGCTTCGCGATCGCAACCTCACACTTTCATTAACTATGGGTAAGTTAGTTGTTCTGAAATTTTCAGACGGTTGTTGGAATCAAGGATTTGCCGTTACGCTGCAAATTAGCACCGAAGGCGAGCTACCTTCAGCAGAAATTGCAGGTAGGCTTCCCCAGGCCAAGGAATTATTACAAAAGTATAAAGATTGGCAGTCCAGTTATTTGAAGATGGGAAGTCGTTATCGCCTGTCTGCAGAGCAAGTCCAGGTAACAAACGTATCCATAGTTCAAGACTGCGACCAAACAGCCCACGTTCTGCGATCGCATCTCAACAATTGGCTGCTAGCTTGTGAGTTTCGTTCCGTACGGGAAAAATGGCTAGAACAACTGTCTCCGCAGGAAGAAATACGAGTTATACTGCAAACAGACGACCGCGATCTCCAGCGCCTTCCCTGGCATTTGTGGGACGTACTGCAACGCTACCCAAGAGCAGAAATCGCCCTAGCACCTCTGAAATACGAGCGCGTTATTTCCAAAAAAACACTGAATAGTAAAGTAAACATTTTAGCTTTAATTGGCAATAGTCAAGGAATAAACACCCAGGCAGATAAAGCTTTATTAGAAGCTTTGAGCACGGCAGAAGTCACTTTTTTGGTAGAGCCACAACGCAAACAATTAAATGACTTGCTATGGCAGAAAAACTGGGATATTCTTTTTTTTGCCGGTCATAGTTACAGTCTGGAAAATCACAACAGCGGGCGGATTTATCTCAATCAAACAGATAGCCTAAGTGTTGAAGAATTAAAATACGCCCTCAGAAAAGCAGTAGAACGAGGCTTGCAACTTGCAATATTCAACTCCTGTGATGGCTTGGGACTAGCACAACAACTAGCCGATCTCCACATACCCCAAATGATAGTAATGCGCGAACCCGTCCCCGATGTGGTGGCGCAAGAGTTTTTAAAGTATTTTCTAGAGGGATTTGCTGCTGGTGAACGTTTTTATGTAGCAGTGCGGGAAGCAAGAGAAAAATTACAAGGATTGGAGGATCGATTTCCCTGTGCCACCTGGCTACCAGTAATTTACCAAAATCTTGCCGAACAACCACCGACCTGGGAAGACATTACAGGCAGAAAAACTAGCAAAACAACCAAGCAAACCGCAATCACACCAGCAATTTCTGCTGGTAAAAGCCGCCAACTTGTGCGTCAATGCCTGCAAATACTGCTTGTTAGCACGGTATTGACCGCAGCAGTCACAGGAATGAGATTTTTAGGGCTACTACAAAATTGGGAATTACAAGCCTTCGACGCTATGGTGCGATCGCGCTCTCTGTTCGTCGATGAAGGAGTCGATCCCCGCCTGCTGTTAATAACCATTGATGACGCTGATATTGCAGCCCAACGTCGTAAAGGCGAACAATTAAAGGGTACATCCCTTTCTGACAAATCCCTAAACCTACTGTTGCAAAAACTTCAACAATACCAACCCCGAGCCATTGGTTTGGATATTTACCGCGATTTTCCAGCAGAATCTCCAGATTTAATCAATCGCCTGCGACAAACTCCTAACTTAGTAGGTATTTGTAAAGGTAGCGATGCATCAATCAATACTAATGGCATCGAGCCACCACCAGAAATTCCCCAAGCAAATTTGGGTTTTAGCGACTTTATCCATGACCCAGATGGAGTAGTGCGACGACACCTACTATTTATGAACCAAGAGACAGCATCCCCCTGTCCTGCAAACTATGCCTTTAGCTTGCAGTTAGCAGCCCGCTACTTAGAAGCTTTAGGAATGAAAGCAAAATTCACGCCCCAAGGAGATTTACAACTGCAGCAGGTCATTTTACAACGCTTGCGATCGCGAACAGGTCCCTACCAAGGAATCGACGCCAACGGCGGTCAAATACTCCTAAACTATCGCTCCAGCAAACAAGTTGCTGAACAAGTTACCCTGACACAATTTTTATCAGCATCCATAAACCCAAATGCCATTAAAAACCGAATCGTTCTCATCGGTGTTGTTGCCAAAGGCGATTTTCCAGATTATTGGGCTACACCTTACGGAACTGAGTTAGATAAGCAAATACCAGGAGTGCTGGTACAAGCTCACGCCCTCAGCCAGATTCTTAGTGCTGTACTCGATAAACGTCCGCTGCTTGTAACCTGGTACCCCTGGGTGGAAACTGGGTGGATATGTATTTGGTCTCTAACTGGAGGAGCAGCGGTAGCAACACTGCTGGTTTGGCAAAAAACACGACACTCCTTGCTGGGATTGGCTGTTATCGTCACTGCATCGTTAGCAATACTTTATATTTTCTGCCTGGTTTTTTTTCTTCAAGGTTACTGGGTGCCACTTGTACCACCAGTATTGACGTTAACAGGAAGTATTGGCATCACCGCAATTCTCAACTCCAAATTCTTAGGCAAAAATTCTTCACAAGCAAACAATTCCACAACAGCAGGAATTACCTACTTTTAAAGTAGCCTGAGTACTACTTTGCCACTATTTTTCCAGTTATTCCGTTTCGTAAAACTCTTAAGAATATAGCAACTTCTCCTGTCCTCGTAATTGTAATTGACTAAATCTGAAATTATTTACACTGAGGAAAATTTATGAAATTTGGTTTATCGTTGCTCATACTGGGGTTCGCAGCTACTTTTAGCAGCGCCGGTTTGTTTATTACTGCGGGTTTGGTTGCAGCACCCTCTTCCTTACTAGCAGCAACTAAACTAACTCCAAAAACCACTCCTTCTTCTAGGGATAAACGCACCTCCGTAGTTTTACCCCAACTACCTCCAGGTTCCGCTCCCGGAGGTCGCCGATATGGTGGAGCAACAAGAGGACAGTGTCCAAATGTAACACCGCCCTTAACTGCTTTGGTTCCTTCTACTCTAGACTCGTCATCAGTTAGGAATGTTTGGGGATTGACTGCAAGGGAATACCCGAAATTATGGTTTTATCTACCCTACACCAAAAACTCCTCTATACAAGCGGAGTTTACAGTCCTAGATGATGAATCGAAAGACCCGATCTACACCAGTGCGATCGCTTTACCAACAAAGCCAAGCACGATCGGTGTTTCCCTACCTCACAACATTCCTCCCTTGCAAGTAGGTAAAAAATACCGTTGGTTCCTTAACTTTTACTGCGATCCCCAAAAACAATCAGTCCCCATTTTCGTAGAAGGAGTCATTATACGTAAAAATCCTGATGCAGCTTTGGTAGGAGAGTTGCAAAAAGCACAGCCACTGCAGCAAGTTGCTATTTATGCCAGTAACGGATTTTGGCACGATGCCCTGACTACTCTAGCAGAACTACGCCAGAAATCTCCCCAAAATGAAATCTTTGAGAAAGAATGGACAAATTTGCTCCAAGCTATAGGCTTGGGTGAGGTGGCAAATAGACCTTTAGCTTCCAATTAATTTTCCCCGCTCTGTTACTTAAGGACGTCTTGGCAACCCTTATTACTTTCCCTTTACTTGACAAGGTCAGGGGGAACGATTCACGACTGGAAAAATTTTTACAATCAATAAAATTTTATATATTTTTATATTTTTAGTTTTTTAAAAAAATATTTAGTGTTATCCTTATGTAATTTTAATGCTTTCTCAAAAGCAGTTAAGTATCTTTTTGTCAAGTACCATAAATCAACCAAAATAGACATCATAGCCCGTAGAGGAGGTAGCGCCTTGTGGCTTTCTCCCCTGTGGAGTCCCCCTCCCGGAGCTAAAAGTATATTTAAATACAAGTGTTTTGCAGCCAAAAAAATAACACGGATGTATAATTAGCGCGTCTCCCAGGAAAAAATAGCCGTTTTCTACCTCAAAATTAAAAGATATTATGTGGCAAAAAGACAAAAAAGAAAGTTCCATAGTTAGCCTGGCATTATTGCTGGCATTAGCTGCAAGCCCCATAGCAGTAAATTTGGTACTGTCAGAATCAGCACCAGCTCAATCTCCTGCTCGTAACGCTGCATCCTTCCCATTACCGCAAACAGTACCAAGCGACATAGTGATACGCATCGATGGTTCGAGCAGCATGAGCGCAATTAATCAAGCCATAAAAGAAAGGTTTGAGAAACAATTTGCGGGAGCACGAGTAGAAATAGCTACTAATGGTACGGAGGCTGCACTCAAAGCTTTGCTCGCAGGACAAATCGATATAGCAGCGATCGGTCGCGGTCTGACCCCAGAAGAAAAAGTTAAAGGGTTGGAACAAGTGCGGTTGCGACGAGAAAAAATAGCAATCTTCGTCGGTGCTGAAAACCCCTTCCAAGGAAGCTTGACCAGTCGCCAATTTGCCAGAATTTTCCGCGGTCAAATCACAGATTGGTCACAACTAGGACGCACTGCAGGTAAGATTCGGTTCATAGACCGCCCGCTGAGCAGCGAATCTCGAGAAACTTTTCGCACCTACCCAGCCTTTGAACGAGCTAAATTTGAAACCGGTACCAACGCTATCCGCTTAAGCGAGGATAACACCGCCGAAGTTGTCAAACAATTAGGTAAAGACGGTATCAGTTATGCTTTAGCCAATCAGGTATCAAAACTAAAAGGCGTGCGAATTCTGAAAATACATAACACTTTACCCGACGATCCCAGGTATCCGTTTTCGCAACCTTTGGTATACGCATACAGAAAAAATCCCAGCCCGAACACGAGCAGATTTTTGGGCTTTGTTACAAATACACCCGGAAAACAAGCTGTAGAGGCCGCCATGACTGCACAAGCAGAAGCGATCGCAAATAGCCTCTCCCAACCCCAACCCTTCCTTGCAACCCCAACCACCTCTCCCGCGACGACACCAATAGCAAACAATACCACCACTCCACCCAGTCCCAAACAGGAAATACCAACCACAACTACTTCCGCAACTGAAACTCAAGAAACCACAACTAAGATAGCGACTTCTGTTGCTGAAAACAGTCAAATTGACCAAAACCAAAAAGCCCTTTGGCTAGCATTACCTGCTTTGGGTACGGGAGGATTAATACTGTGGTTGTTGCGAAGAAAACCAAAAACTCAAAAACAAGACAAAGTTACTTCTGACTCACAAGCAGATCCCACCAAAGAGGTGGTCAAAGTTGCTTCTCCTGCAGAGACAAATGTTGACAATAACTATCAAATAACACAAAACCACAGTTACGGTAAAAGTACTGCTCCCACAACAGGATCGCCACTTCCATTAAAATCATCACAAACAGCAGACACCTTCACTGAGAACACCGCCCTAGATTTAGAAGCACCGGTAGCAGTGGTCAACAAATCCTACACACCTTTACCAGATACTCCTTTAGTCCCAACAACAGAAAGCGAACAGCTAAAAACTGCAGTCCACAACACTACACAAGACCTGTATCCCGCACTTCCAGATGTTTGGGAAGATATATCTTCCTCACAAGCACCCGATATTCCGGAAGTTTCACTTGCTCTAGAGCAGCAACCACCTTCTGTAGAATCTACCGATTCTGACATTCGCCAACAAGCACCCGATATTCCGGAAGTTTCACTTGCTCTAGAGCAGCAACCACCTTCTGTAGAATCTACTAACTTTGTCCACCAGCAATCTCATTCTTCTGAAGTTGTTGCCAAAACTGAATATCCTCCCTTACCAGATGTTTGGGAAGATACATCTACAGAGGAAGAGTCAACCTCGGAAGTTCCTATTTCTACATCTGAGTTAGAACCATCAGCTGCTGTCAACACTTGCGTTCCAGAACTACCAGATATTTCGGAGCTGGAATCGCCACAGCAATCATCTCAAAATGTATCTACTTCCAGCTCGAATACTTTAGAAGACACAGACATTAATTCAAAAACAGATTCGAGCATCGGCCCTTGGGCTGTTATCTATGGAATAGACGAAAATCAAAATCCAAGTGTCGATTTGCAAACAAGCACCAGCGAACCCATTGTACCATCGCAACATTTAGATGGAGACAATAGTATTGTCCTCCAAATGCGAACTCCCAAATGGGCTTATGTGTCTTGGCGAATTTCCGAACAAGCTAAGCAAAATCTCAAACAACAAGGAGGTTCTCAGTTTGCCCTGCGACTTTATGATGTTACTGGCGTTGATTTGAGTTATCAAACCCCTGTTGTTGTCCAGCAATACGACTGTGAAGAAACAATCAGCGATCGCTACGTGGCCATTCCCGCCAGCGATCGCGATTATATGGCAGAACTTGGCTACCTAACTGATGAAAATCACTGGTTATCACTTGCTCGTTCCGCCATTGTTCGCATCTTTAGTCGTCCAGAGAAAAATTTCTGGTTCATCGCCGATGTAGAATTGATCGTTCACGGAGCAACCGAACCTGGTTCCAGCATAGATATCGGCGGCCACCCCATCAAACTCAAATCAGACGGTACTTTTCACCTGCGCATACCTTTTACAAACAACTCCATCGAATACGCTATGAAAGCTACCGCTGCTGATGGTCAACAAACCAAATTCATCCGCATGAAATTTTTTCAGGACACTTCCACAGAGAAATTAAAGAATGAATAACACTTAGCAGTTTCGAAAATTAATTGCATGTTGTAGCCTCGAAATTGGCACTCCGGGGCTACCTTATTTACTAGAATTTTACTTTTGCAATTACCATGAAAGTTGTTGCTATTAGACTTCGACCCAAGCAAGATTTAAAGAAAAGTTTACAGCGATTTGCACTCCACACAATATTTTGGCAGGCTTTATCTTAAGCGCGGTTGGTAGCCTCAAGCAAGCTAAATTTCGCTTTGCCAACAAACCAGTACGCTGCTAAACGATAATTTTGAAATTGTTTCCCTCAACGGTACAATTGCGAGCGTTCACCGTGCACCTTCACATTGCTATTGCTGATTTCCAAGGTCAAACTATACGAGGACATCTGGATGATGAATGTATAATTTACACCACAACAGAATTAGTATAACAGATGCCTTTACTTTTCTCCGCACCCTTGATGAACAAACTGGCTACAATATCAAAATAGTTAATTACTGCATCCTACTGTACTAGGAAAGATTCTCTTCTATATCCATAAAATCAATTAGAAAATTAGAAACTAATCGACAGATAGAATAGACATTTTTAGGATGAATGCGATTGCTGTAGGCGCAGAGATGACCGTGAGAAAATATGTGTCTAATTCCAGCTGAAATATTTTAATAAGCTTTATGTACTCGGGAAAAACTTTTAGAACCATAATTTTTAAACATTTCAGATTTGAGGAGTTATATCAAGAAACAAAAAACCTGGAGTATCAAACTCCAAGTTTCAAGTTATTTTCTGCAGCAAGAATGCGGAAGTTACATTGTTAAAGATTGAGGGTTAGTTTCAATTAACTTTGCCAAATCTTGGAGAAATGCTGCCGCTTGGGCACCGTAAATGATACGGTGATCGCAGGTAATATTCACCTGCATTTGTTGTTTGATACCAAGCATACCATCGGCTGTTGCTACCACTTGGGGACGGGATGCTCCCACCGCCAAAATCGAACCTTGTCCCGGTGGTAAAATTGCGTCAAATCTATCCACGCCAAACATCCCCAAATTCGATATTGTAAATGTGCCAGTACTGTACTCTTCTGGTTGTAATTTTTTAGTCCTGGCGCGTTCAACCAAAGATTTCCAACTGCGGGAAAGAGAGTATATATCTAATTGATCGGCATTTTGTAGAACTGGGGTGATCAATCCTCCATCATCCATAGCCACGGCTATGGCAATATTAATGCTAGAAGGATAGACAATACCTTGGTCAGAGTAATTGGAGTTAATAAGAGGATGTTTTTGCAACGTTACAGCTACTGCTTTTGCCAGTAACGCTGTCATCGTTACGCCTTTGGACTTAATTTGCTTGTAAAGTTGGTCTAGGGCATCAGTAGTGATATTGTAGCCGACGTGAATGACAGGTACCGAGAGGCTGGCGACCATATTCCGCGCTACGGCGTTTTGCAGGGTCGTCAAAGGTACAACTTGCCCGGGAACTGCAGTTGTGGTTGGCGCGGGAGCAGGTGTGGGTTGGGCAAAAGAAGGTACTGCTGGTGCAACGGGAGTAGCGGGAGCAACTTTGGTGCTAGCTTTGCCGCTCGCTGCTTCTACATCTTCGGCGATAATGCGACCGTAGGGTCCGCTACCAGAGATGCTAGCCAAGTCAACTTTTAATTCCTTGGCGAGTTTGCGGGCGCGCGGTGAAGCCACAATTCTGCCAGAGTTTTTGGTTGAGCCGTTTTGAGCTGCTGCGGTAGTTGTATCTGCTGTTTGTCCAACAACGGCAGCTGTTGTCGTTGGGGATTTGGCAGCAATCGTAGTGCTAGCAGTACCTTGATTTTGGGCCATAGACTTGGCTGTTTCAATTTCAGCTTCCGTTTCTGCTAAAAGAGCGATCGCAGCTCCCACAGGGGCGGTTTCACCAGCTGGAACCAGGATGTGAGCTAGATATCCTTCGTAAAAGGATTCCACATCCATATCTGCCTTGTCCGACTCGACAACCACCACAGTTTCGCCTTTTTCCACTTTGTCGCCTGGGGATTTTACCCAGGATACGATTTTGCCTTCAGTCATGGTGGAACTTAGCGCCGGCATGAATATTTCTAGAATGCTCATAGGGGGTTTGGCGAATCGATAATTTTATGGATTTTAACAGCTTTTGTCAGATCGAATTGTAGCTTGAGCCAAGGCCAGAGGAACTATTCTCCAGACTCTCGGGTCTATGAATTTGTACTTGCTCGACTGCTGGTGTGATAGAAATATTACTCAAAAGTAAGAAGAAATCGGGCGATCCCACCATTTAAAATTCAAATCGTTCGCTAAATCCTTGGAAAGCGTTTTGTAATTTTTATGTCGGCAAAGTTGAAGATTTTGGTCATTCTGGTACTCAGTATCTTTGCCACTGCGGCTGGAGTTTACATAGCTAATCGCCAGCAAACCGTATTAACTTCTGGAAATGGGCAAAGACAGCACTTTTCTGCGGCTGTTTCCGCCCAAGAACTGGCGGTAAATCCAGAACGGGCTAAATATAAAACAATACCTTTAGAACAGCTCAATTCATCTCTTTTAGGTAGCGATCCCGCTGCTGTTGCTCTTGATGCTTTTGATAGCGGAGCATCGCCGTCAGGAATTCGCAAGGTAGAGGTGTTTTATCCCCAACCCAGCCAAGCTTTGGTGACTATTACTGAGAATAGGGACAAAAAGAATGGAAAAAACGCTGTGAAGTACCGAGTGGAATTGACGAGTTTTGGGCGATCGCTGCTTGCTAGTTCGCCACCCTTGTGGCAAATTGTTTGGGCTGGTTCCCAAAAACAATGCTCTTCAAATCCGAGGGAGAAAAAATTAGCAATCGCTGTGTGCCAGTAAAAGTCGAAAATAGTGAGGAGTGACCAAAAAGTGGTGTGAGGAGTTTTTATTTGTTAACTGTAAAATCGAGTTCAAATATCGCCGCGAATTTCTTCGACAATACCATCACGCAGCACGATCTCGATTTGCAATTTGCTAATTAAGTTATCCCCGGGTTCGATGCGGAAAAAGCCTTCCATTTGAAATTGATTCACTTCTTGGTCTAACTCCAAAAGCTGTACCTGCTGGAGATTTTGCAGACTTTGGTTTTTCTGTTCTAAAAGTTCGCTTTTCTTTTGATTTACCTGGTATTGAATATTCTCGATTTGTTGGAGAGTTTGAGGACCTGGCGGTTGCAGGCTTTGTTTTTGAATTTCTGCTATCGCCCGCTGTCCCTGGATGTCCAACTGTTGCAGTTGCTGATCGATTTGATTGATTTGCGCTTGCAGTTGCTGTTGCACATCCTCTTTCCACAAAGGAGTGACAATGGCTTTGACGTTGACAATGCGTTTTAAGAGCAGTTGAGGTTTGGAAACATCCATAAAAAAGTCAAGGTTAACTTTAGAGTTGGTAATGGACTTATTGGGCAAACATAGCGTTAATGAGATCGCGATAGCGTTCCAAAACGACGTGACGCTTGATGCTCAGCTTTTGTGTCATCATGCCATTTTCAATGGAAAACGGCTCTAAGATCAGTTTGAACGGACCGATGCGATCGTCAGGTCGATAACCAGGACGATTTTGCACTTCCCGATTCAATTCTTGCCGAAATAAATCCTGGATTATTTTACTCTCCAAATTTATTGTTTGACCGGTACTTGAAGTCACATTTTTATCTTCTATACACAATTGCAGATTTTGACTTTCCGCCCATTTTTGCAAAGCTTGCAGATTAGGGACAATTAAAGCGCCCAGACTTTTTTGGTCTTGTCCGACAAGCACGATCTGCTCGATGTAGGGCGATCGCAAACAAGCATCTTCAATCGGTTGCGGCTCTATATTCTCCCCATTTCTCAATACAATTGTATCTTTGGCTCGTCCGGTCAAAATCAAGTCGTTTTCCGGTGTTACCCAACCTAAATCACCGCTGTCAAACCAACCTTCAGAATCGATAGCTTTCGCTGTCGCTTCTGGATTTTGGTAGTAACCTTGCATAATTTGCGGTCCTCGTAACAAAACCAACCCTTGTTTACCAACCGGTAGTGGTTTGCGAGTTTCAGGATCGACGATTTTGACTTGTGTAGCTGGTATGGGTTGTCCTGCTGAACCGCGCAAATTTCGCCAATACCGTCGCGCATGGGTCACCGGCGAAGTTTCTGTCAACCCGTATCCAACTAAAATCTCAACTCCAATAATCTCAAAAAAGTCATCGATATGCTTGGGAAGAGCACCACCTCCGCTGATCGTTTGCTTTATTCTTCCTCCTGTTGCTTCCCTAACTTTGCTGTAAACTAACCGCTGTGCTAAGCTGTGTAATGGTTTTAAAGCTGCAGCTTGTATTAAAGCCGCCAAACGTTCGCTCCAGGAAGGATTGAGATTGAGTAAATTCAAACCCTCAGCCGTTCGCCGCGCTTGAATGTATTTCTCGCTCACTCTCAAACAAAAATTAATCAGGTGTTGTCGAGAAGCTGGTTGCTCGTGAAACTGTTTTTGCACTCCTTCATAAATAGATTCTAAAAGACGCGGTACGGCAACCATGTAATGAGGTTTAAATTCTTTTAAGTCCCGCTTGATGGAACGCAGGTTGCTGTAAACTTGCGTACAACCCAAGGAAAGTAAGAAATATTCAGCAGTGCGTTCGTAGCTGTGCCAAATAGGGAGAATACTCAAAACAATGTCTCCCGGTTGTGGTTGCACTACTACTCCTAAAGTAGTAACTTGATGCAATAAGTTACCGTGACTGAGCATTACGCCTTTGGGCTTCCCCGTAGTTCCAGAAGTATAAATTAACGTTGCTAGTTGGTCGCGGGTTTGCTTGACCGCTTGAAGGGTATTCTTTTGGCCGATTTCCATTAATTGTGCAAAAGAATAAATCTGGAAAGTTTCTGCTGCTGGCGGCGTTTCGTCTGAAAGCAAGATTACCAACCGAATTGGTAGAGCCTCAAGTCGCTTTTGCAGTCTGTAAAACGTCTTTAAATCTTCAGCCACTAAAATTGTGCTGCCACTGTTTGCCAATATGTATATTAATTCTTCTAGTTCTGCTTGGGAGCTGCGCACTGCATTTACCCCCCCAGCGGTCATAATACCTTGATCGGCAATAAACCAACGCGGACTGTTATCTGCAATCAGGGAAACGCGATCGCCCTGTTTGACTTCCAATGTCTGCAACCCCGCCGCAAATTGTTGAATTTGCTGACATAACTGCGTATAAGTCAAAACTACCTCTGGTTTCGCATGAGGAGCCCGTAAGGCAACAATATTACCAAATCGCCGTGCAGCTAAAGGCCATATTTCCGGTAACGAACCCACGCTGGAGTAATCGGCTAAACCCTTGATTGCTTCGCGTTCTCGTTCACTAATGTCGGTAAGAAAAGGATTTTCAACAGCAGTTCGTAACATCACACCGTATCCTAAGTATTTGAAATTTATGTTGCACAGCTAAGATAAACAACTAAAATAAATGCCATTCCTTGTGTCTAAATAAATCTAAATAAATTTGCACAACTAGGGGTATACATATAAATAAATCTATAATATAATCAAGTAGTATAGATAATAATTGATGCCAAGCAGACGCCTGGAAATCAAAAGAGGTGATTACCTATGCATTGGATAGACGCAACATTACTCACAATCTTTAGCACCGTTGCCTGTGCGATCTTTCCTAAACTTTTAAGTGTCATTGTTAACTTCAGCACCCAAAAAACTCAAAAATTCCAGGCTACTTCCACCTGGCAAAAAACAAGATATGGTATTACAACCTTTCCTTACTGTACATCCTACGCCTTAACAGGGAGCCCCGCATGCAAATTCAGTCCCCATTTTTGCGGTAGATGCTCTCCAAATTAACTAGATGAGCGCCCACCTAAGTGCGTACTTCAGACCTGTTTCTCTATCACGTTTTGAAGATATTAACTTTCATTGAGTAAAGGTTATGAAGTACATAAATTTTTTCTGGGGTTATTACCATAGATTCCTATTTTTTACAGCCATAAGTTTTCTCATATAGTTCTTCCCGAGGTTGGAGGATTGTTAACACAACGGAGTTATTTTCCTTGATTTGACAATCCTTTCCGCCCTCGCTGAGAGAAAGAGAAAGTCAAAGATTAAAAGTAACTTATACAATTCAAAAGAAATTCAAAATCAGAGAATTTGCTTTAATGAAGTCTTTTGTTTCAAAATAGCAAATTAGATACAATTGTGGGAGGGAAGTTGATATATGGGTTTAATAGATAGTTTGCTTCTTACACTAGTCAGCACTTTGATTTGTTTTACCTTCCCTAAACTTCTGTCAATAATTTTGACAGCAAAAACAAAACTTACTGCTACTTCAACAATTGTCTCAGAGCCACAAGATGCTAACAAAGAAGTACCCAGTTATCTTTAATCTAACCATTCGTGAAAAAAAGGGCAGAAGGGCAACCTTTCTGCCTTTTATTTGCGTTTTTGTTGTCGCCATTTACCTCTAACTAAACGAATTTCGTCAAAGCTATAATCTTCACCTAGATATTCTTTAATAACAGCTAAAGAAATATCTCCCAAAACATCGAAAACTTGCCAAATTTTTTGTTGCTTTGGGGAAGAAACTAAAGGATTTATGTCAATTGATTGGTTTTTTTCCATTAAGTCACAAAGGTGACGGACAATCCTTGTTGGACTAAGACGACGTTTTTTGGCGATTTCTGCAATGCTTAGACCTTGCTGGTACAGTTGAAGAGTTTGCAATTCTGTAGTTGAAGGCGCGTCAGCAGCTGAGAAAGGTTGTTGCTGTTGGCTAACACTAGATTCTTGACAAGAGTTACGAATTTCTGCAAGGAATCGTTCCCCGTAAAGAGCAAGTTTATGACTACCGATACCAGAAAGTTTCTCCAATTCTTGTTTCGTTTGTGGTTTGACTTGCGCCATTAACCTTAAGGTAGAGTCAGCAAAAATAACGTAAGGCGGTACGGATTGCTCGTCAGCTATTTTTTTGCGCAGCGATCGCAACCTCTGGAATAGCATCTGTGCTTCCATAGCTTTACTAGTGTTCTGGTTCCAACTCATTTTTTCGGCGACGGGAACAGCTATAAACACTTGACGCTGGCGCCGCATTACTTCCCAGCTCAAAGAATTGAGTTTCAAGACTGCGTAACCATCACTAGTTTGTTCTAGCAAACCTTGATGCAGCAAACAACGTCCTAGCAAACGCCATTCCTCAACACTTCTATCTTTGCCGATACCGTAGGTAGAAAGCTGGTCGTGTTTGTATTGAGTTATTTTCTCAGTTTTAGCTCCCCGCAACACATCTATAATGTGATTCATGCCGAATTTTTGTTGACAACGCGCCACACAAGATAAAAACTTCATCGCCTCCACCGTGAAATCTTGCACCGGTTTGGGATAAAGACAATTATCGCAATTGCCGCAATTTCCCGGAAAATATTCGCCAAAATAACCAATTTGAATTTTCCGGCGACAGTCTGTAGCTTCTGCATAATCTATCATCTGTCGCAGTTGGTGTTTGGCAATTAATTGTTCTTGCGGATCGCTTTTTTGATTAATTAAATACTCGATTGTTTTCACATCACCGTAGCTATAAAAAAGCGTGCAGCGCGAAGCTTCTCCATCTCTACCCGCCCTACCCGATTCTTGGTAATAACTTTCTATGTTACGGGGAATATCGAAGTGAATCACAAAGCGCACGTCTGGTTTGTTAATTCCCATTCCAAAAGCAATCGTTGCTACCATCACGCGCGCGTCATCGCGCAGAAATCGGGTTTGATTTTGACTGCGTTCTTCATCTGTTAAACCTGCATGGTACGGTAGCGCTGATACTCGATCGTGCTGAAGTTTAAGGGTGATTTCGTCAACTCTTTTGCGCGTCAAGCAATACACGATTCCAGAACCTTCTGTTTCGCGAATTAACTTTAGCAGTTGAATATAGGCATTTTTCTGCTTGACCTGAACCTCGTAGTAAAGATTTTGACGGTTGAAGCTGGCAATATGAATGCTCGGTTCTTTTAACCCTAATTGTTGGATAATATCGATACGCACGCGAGCAGTTGCTGTAGCGGTAAATGCCCAAACCGGAACACCAGGGTAACGTTTTCGTAGTAAAATCAGCTGGCGGTATTCTGGGCGAAAATCGTGTCCCCACTCCGAAACACAATGGGCTTCATCAATCACGACCGCAGAAATACCAACTTGATGGTGTACTAAATCCAGAAATGGCAAAAATTTCTCACTGAGCAGGCGTTCCGGAGCAACGTAGAGTAATTTTACTTTCCCAGCTAAAGTATATTGTTCCCGCGATCGCATTTGATAAAAGTTGAGACTGCTGTTGAGAAATGTCGCTGCTATACCGTTTTTTTGCAGTGCTTCCACTTGATCTTGCATTAAGGCAATTAAAGGTGACACTACTACAGTTACGCCTTTTTTCAGTATTGCTGGTAGCTGAAAGCACAATGACTTGCCTCCACCCGTAGGCATGACAATCAGTAAATCCCGATTAGAAAGCGCATTTTCGATAATTTCTTGTTGTCCGGGACGAAATTTATCGTAACCGAAGTAATATTTGAGCGCTTTTTCTAGATGGGAAAATTCAGACATGGCGATCGCTGTTGTTAAACGCGTTCTGCATAAGTAGTTATGAAGATAACCCATTCTATGCAGAAGTTCATCATCCCCGTCTGAGCAACATGCAAATCAGTATAAGCAGCTAGCTAGCTAGGTGTGCAGATGTCACAATGTTATGTGTAAACTTTACTCACATACCCTCTTATGCCGAAAGCGATTTGGAATGGTGCTGTTTTAGCTGAAAGCGATAACACAATAGTTGTGGAAGGTAATCATTACTTTCCCCCCGACTCTATTCACAAACAATACTTTAAAGAAAGCGATACTCACACCAGCTGTCCCTGGAAGGGTACCGCCAGCTACTACCATATCGAAGTAGACGGACAAATTAACAAGGATGCTGCTTGGTACTATCCCACCACTAAGGAAAAAGCTAAGCACATAGAAGGTTATATCGCCTTTTGGCGGGGTGTCAAAGTCGAAGTTTAAAAAAGATTGCCTCTGTTTTTATCTGGCTTGAAGATTGTAGATGATTCCCGGCTATAATATTAGCACTAGCCGGGTAAAAATATCAATTTTGTTGTTGAAAAAATATCTCCCAAGGCATGAAAAACCTTCTTCTGAAACTGCGAGGAAGGTTGCTCAGTTGAGAGTCATAAACTCGAATGGCTCTTTGCTTTTTCTCCAGTACAGATTTAATATCTAATTTATAAGATTGACCTAAATTCTTTAAGTCTAGTTGCAAAAGTGATGGCATTTTCCAAAACAACCAGACTGTATATTGAAAGACCTGACCTGGAATTTTAGTTTCCTTGACTGCAGCACAAACCAAATCATAAGCAGCTTCGTGATCGCAATGGCGATCTTTTTGATGAGGAACGTAAATTTCCCCTGGTTGAAAAGATTGTAGTAGTTGAACTAATTGATTAATGATATTTAATCGTTGCTCGTTAGAAACATCCTGTAACTCCCCATCTGGTAGGTCTAAAAAAAATATATCTTCTGAGGAACTAACTCCTAATATATTTAGTGCCTTGCTAGCTTCTTGTTTACGAATTTGAGTAATTTCTTCTCGGGAAATTTGAATATTGGATTTATGTCCATCTGTTAAAAAAACAACTTTGACTGGAATTCCAAGTTGACGTTTGAGAGCAATCAATCCGCCACAGCCAAGGGTCTCATCGTCTTGATGAGGAGCAAATATCATTGTTGATTCTCTACTTATTGGTAAGAGCTGACTTTTAGCGGGTAAAAACCAACGAAACAAAATTTCTGCTTGGACTAATTGCCAAGAATTTTCCAACTTTCCGGCAATTAATGTAAATATTTTTCCAGGATGCATCAATTGATTAGTTAATTGAACTAGCGATTAGCGATCGCATTTCCGATTTCTAATCCTCATGCTTTGCTAATGAATAGGTATCCTATCAAATTCTTTTTTGATGTCAAGTATTTTTACTACTAATTAACCATGTCTTAGACAAATGTTAATTTTTCACAAATACTCATGTCAGGAATTGTTGATACAAGGGAAGAGGTAAGCGATAAATCCTCAACTACGAACTGCGAACGATGGTTTGGTACAAGTTCGTTGTTGTTTTATTTGTCGAAAGTGGGAATTTTCGATGCAATGTTGAGAGTTTTGAGCTTACATAGCAGGGAAAAATTGAATATCTTTTAGGATAGTTAATAATTTCGCAATTAAAATAGGGAGATGAGAAATGGTTGCAACCAACCCACAACCCCAGTTGAAGCGAGAGCTAGGGGTTTTTGGTGCTACCTTGATGGGACTTGGTTCAATTATTGGTACAGGTGTATTTGTAAGTATTGGTATTGCGGCTGGGATAGCAGGACCTGCTGTGATTGTAGCAGTTGCAATTGGGGCTATTGTTGCTACTTGTAATGGGCTAAGCAGCGCTCAATTAGCAGCCAATCATCCCATGAGTGGTGGTACTTATGAATACGGATATAGGTATCTTACTCCCGCCTTTGGTTTTACGGCTGGTTGGATGTTTTTAGTAGCCAAAACTGCTTCTGCAGCAACTGCGGCTTTGGGTTTTGCTGCGTATTTGCTAAATTTATTGGGAGTTGGTTCTAGCTGGGTTGTTCCCACAGCCATTTTAGCTGTGATGGCGGTGACGTTAATTGTTTTGAGTGGTATTCGTCGCTCTCATTTTGCCAACAGTACCATCGTTTCAGTAACGCTGTTATCTTTGGGATTTTTGATTTTGGTCTGTCTTCCCCGTGCTGTTCAAGCAGGGATAGAAAACTTCACGCCTTTTTTCAAAAATTCTCCTGCAAGCATACTTCATGCTAGCGCCCTGATGTTTGTGGCTTATACAGGTTACGGTCGCATCGCCACTTTAGGAGAGGAAGCGCGATCGCCAAGAGAAACAATTCCCAAAGCAATGATAATTTGTCTTTTGATAACAATGTTGCTTTATATGGCAGTGGCAGCAGTTAGTATTGGGGCTGTGGGGGTAGATACTTTAGCTAACGCTACCCAACAAACAAAAGCAGCACCTTTGGAAGTCGTAGTTCGCACTGTTGCTGGTACGAGTGGTGCTTTTGTCTTAGCAGTCGGTGCTATGACGGCAATGTTGGGCGTGCTGTTAAATTTAATTCTGGGCTTATCGCGAGTGTTGTTAGCTATGGGACGCCGTCATGATGCTCCCAAATTTCTCTGTTATCTCAACCGAGAACAAACTACTCCCTACTGGTCTGTTATAGTTACCGGAGTTGCGATCGCGCTACTAGTTCTATTGGGGAATGTCAAAACAACTTGGTCTTTTAGTGCCTTTAGTGTTTTAATTTACTACGCAATTACCAACCTTGCGGCTTTGCAACTTAGTTCTCAACAGCGACTTTATCCTGCGTGGGTGGGAATTTTTGGTCTTTTGTCTTGCTTGTTTTTGGCTTTTTGGGTAGAGTCTTCAATTTGGCAAGTAGGTTTGGGATTGATTGTTATTGGCTTAATTTGGCACAAAATTAATCAAGCCGTAAAATCCACTCCTTGAGGTTTGTAGCTTCATAATTTATCTGAGGTACTCTCAGTTTGGCATATACACCACTCAATTGGATCTGCTCTGGTACAAGACCTGTAGCAGCACAACATCTCTGCACCGCAGCTTGATACTCTCGCCACTGTTTGCGGATTGCTTTGCTTGCAGGATCGTTACCTAGATCTTCGAATTTTAGTCCAGCTCTGCTTAGCCAACAAGTAACATCAGTTGTTTCACCAACGAATTGTGCCATAGCATAAAAATTTTCCATAAGTTTTCACCTTTATTGAATTGCATCTTTTTCAAGACCTAAATTACTAGAACTGCGTTGAAATTGCTGCCAAATTTCCTCAATTTGCTCCCAAGCTTGTTGGGGAGAAAGTTTTCCCCGAGTCTGTATGTTGCAAATGTAGCAGACTCGTTGAGAAAATTCCTGAAGATTGGCACTAAACATCAGGTTTGGCAAAGAAAATTGACCTCGGTATCGATAACTAGGGTAGAGGAAATTTCTCTTGTCTATCCGATCGCTGTTCATCATCTGTCCTGGCTAAGTTTGTAAAAAATATATTAAGTAGCTAACTTTACCTTAAAACTTCGTATCACAAACAGCAAACAGTTTTTTTATTTAATTTAATAAACAAAATTTATTAAATTGTCTGGAAAACTTAGTTACCTTTATGTTGTGCCCCAAAAGCAGTTTATTTTGCCACTATTTTGACAGTAAAATATTTTCTCGCCCAGTGAGAGATAAAAGGCGTGAAAAAAGAGATTACAACCATAGCTTTCGTCGTAGGGATAGCTTTGGCGATCGCGCTGATGGAAATTACTTCCGTTCAAGCAATGACATTGAATTTTAGCTGGAACGGTAACGATAATTATTCAGCGATTGGTTCATTTAGTTACGATGAAAATACAGCTCCAGTAATGTTTTCAGAAAAGGGGTTTGGGACTACTAAAGTTTTGCAGTCATTGCAGATCTCTTTTTTTGATAATTCTAATCACTTGCTCGCTACTTACAATAACGTTATTAATGGCAAATCAACAAATAATTATTTTCGATTCAACTTTAACACCGTCAAAAAAGAAATGTTTGGATTTCTAGATTTGGGTGGAGAATTGCCAGGCGAAATTTATTTACAAGGAACTGTTAACAATAATCTCAAAATAGTCTATATCCCTGAATCTGATTCCGATGTAATACTAGATAGTAATTCTGGCTCTATCGCTGTCAAAGCAGGATCTTAGCCTGTATGTCGGAATAGATTTTAGTGTTATTTTTAACAAAAAATAAGCCATGTTCGCCCACGTCAATTAAGTTTGAGCTGCCCAAGAAAAATAGAAAAATTTTTAAAAATACTGGTAATTAATTGCTTTTTTCAAATACTGATTAAGAGTGGGGTTCTCCCAGCAATACCATGGAACAATTTAGTTCCCCGATCACCTCGGTTGTGACTTCACTAACTGCTAATCCACCAGCAGTACGATAGCGAGTCGAACGTAAAATAACTATATCAAAAGCTTTGGCTTCTCTAATAATTATTTTGGCAACATCGTCAGCAGCAATTGTTCGGATATTGGTATTGAGCTGCAAGTTGCGAAAAGAAGCAATCTCAAAAAGCTGGGACTCAAAGATCGCAACTTGCTCGCGCGGTGTTCGGCGATCGCACACGTGTAGCAAAACAACTTCTGCTTGGTTAACATCAGCTACAATTTGGGCAAATCTGATCGCTCTAATGGTTTGTAATGTAATATCGCCAACTGGGACAAGAATGTGCTGGATTGTTGTTGGACTATTCAATAAGCGCGTTACTATAACCGGACAGTGAGAAGACCAAAAAACGCTATCAATTACATTACCAAATAAGCGGGCGCGCAAACCCGTAGTACGGGACCAACCCATGACCACAACAGTAGCTTTTTTTTCCCGACTGGTGCGACTGATTCCTAAAGCGACATCATCATCTATACGAATCGCTGGTGAAGCTTCCACCTCAAATTCTTGACTGATTTCTACAGCACCTTGCAATCGTAGCTGACATTCCTTTAGTTCTGCATTTAATCGCGGATCGTCCATATGAACTCGACCGACAGCGATCGCCAATGGCACAATTGTTCCAGATTCATGACGTGCTAGCAGTGCTGCCATTTCAATTAGATAGCGCTGAGTTTGAGGATTGTAAATCGGAACTACTACGGTAAATCGGTGGTTGTGTGTTTCTGGTTTTGCTTCCCTATCATTTTCTCCCCACCAAGTTGAAAGTTTATCTGTAGTTGTATTTACTTGCGGAATGACCAACAAACTTGCAAACCGTGCTGTAATCGTTGGACCAATAATTGCCGTCACCAGCATTAGTACTATAACACTGTTGAGAACACCCTCATCAATTAATCGTTCTCTAGCAAGATTTAATGTTTCGTAGGCTACTAAAGTTGCTGCCAATGTCGCTGCTACTTGTGGTAATGACAGCGACCACATGGTTAGCATTTCTGCCGTGTTATAACGATACAACAATTTGGCTAGAAATGCTGCTAAGAATTTGCTGCTAATTAATCCCCCGACAATTGCTAAAGTCAGCCAAATTGAACTGATTGTTTTTACAAAAGCTGGAATGTCAATCAGTAAACCCATATCTATAAAAAAACAAGGAATAAATAGAACGCTACCCACAAATTCAACTTTTTCTTTGACCGGACTGCGTCCCAAGACATCATTAACAGCTAAACCTGCTAAAAAAGCACCAACAATTTTTTCTACTCCAACTACCTGCGCCCCTACAGATGCGACAAACAATGCCAATAAAATAAATAAAAATTGTTTACTTTGCTCGTCTCCAGAGCGTCGAAAAAATTCTTTTCCTGCCCAATCAAAGCCAAATAAAATCATAACTGAGTAAATGGCTAATCCACTTAAAAGTTTAATGAAACTTAAAGCGGTAAATTTACCAATATGAATCCCCACACAAATTGCTAGTACTAATAAAGCGCCTGTATCCGTGAAAATTGTGGCACCAATTGTCACGGTAACGGCTTCATTTTTTACTACTCCCAAACGACTGACTATAGGATAGGCCAAAAGAGTATGGGAAGCGAACAAAGAACCAATTAAAAAGGAGGAGTTCCAACTATAATTAAATAATTTTCCAATCCAAGTTCCGGTAATTAGCGGTGCTGCAAAAGTCAGTATTCCAAATCCTATAGAACGATTTTTTGTTTGGCGAAATTGCTCTAAATCAATTTCTAAACCCGCCACAAACATTAAATATACTTTGCCAATATCTGAAAGCAACTTGATTGTTTCAGATTCGGGATTAAGAAGTTTTAGCCCATTTTCACCCAACACTACACCTGCTAACAACAAACCTACTAATCCAGGCAGTCTCAATCTCTCAAAAACAGGTGGTATCGTTAAGATAACTAACAGAAGAATAGTAAAGGCGATAATGGGACTATGTAATAGCAAAATTTTGATCCTCTAAATCCATGAAAACAATAGACAAATTTTATCTGAAAAAGCAAAAAATGTGGCATTTGCAACTGTCTGTTCATCTTAGCATCAATACATGAACCTCCCATTTTACTATAAGATATATTTAATTTTCTATCCTTCTGTAGTGAACATTAGAAAAACTAACTCAAGATAGATTTAATTCGATTAAAAATAAATAGATACTATCGAAGGATAAAAGCTTGTAATAAAATAAGCTAATTTAGGTTAGCTTGCGTTTTGGTGCCTGTTATTTTTTGATTTATTAATTTACTATGGTAGCAAACCCTCCCTCCCAATCTTCAAACGCTCAATACAAAGTAGAAAACTCAGCAGCAGAAGTAGAAGCAATTATTCAATCTCCCAAAGTAGATACAGATATTGATTTAGAATTCCTTTACACTAGGGATATTGAATTTCGTCAAGAAACAATATATTTTCTTGTGGTAGATCGCTTTTTTGATGGTGACCCAAATAACAATGAAGGTCCCAATCCCGAACTTTACGATCCAACTCGAGAGGATTGGGGAAAATATTGGGGTGGCGACCTGCAGGGAGTCATTGACAAACTAGACTATTTAAAAAATATGGGAGTGACAGCGATTTGGCTGACCCCCTTGTTTGAGCAGGTGGAAGAATTATTTATTCAAAGTGCTGCTATTCACGGTTATTGGACAAAGGATTTTAAGCGTCTCAACCCTCGTTTTATTGCTGCTGATGACAATCCTTCTCTCAATAAAACTCAAGAAACGAGAAACACAGTTTTTGACCGTTTGGTAGAGGAATTGCACAAGCGCAAAATGAAGCTGGTGCTAGATATTGTCTGCAATCACAGCAGTCCGGATACAGGCGGATGCAAAGGTGAATTGTACGATGATGGAGTGAAAGTTGCAGATTTCAATGATGACAAAGACCATTGGTATCACCACTACGGTGAAGTCACAGATTGGGAAGATGAATGGCAAGTTCAAAATTGCGAACTATCAGGATTAGCTACGTTTAACGAAAATAACATTCACTATCGTAACTATATTAAATCTGCAATCAAGCAGTGGTTGGATCGGGGTGTTGATGCATTGCGGGTAGATACGGTAAAGCACATGCCAATTTGGTTTTGGCAAGAGTTTACAGCCGAAATGTACAAACACAAGCCAGATGTTTTCATCTTTGGGGAATGGATTTATAGCAGTCCTGCAGACGATCGCTCTGTAGAATTTGCGAACAATTCTGGCATGACCATTCTCGACTTTGGATTGTGCATGGCTATTAGACAAGCTTTAGCAACCAATGACGCCAAAGGTTTCTACCTAATTCAGAACGTCCTGGACGAAGACTATCGCTACAACGGTGCAACAGAATTAATTACATTTATCGATAACCACGACATGCACCGCTTTTTAACACTCAATCCCGATCGCGAGCTTTTGCGGTTGGCAGTAATTTTGTTGATGACAACTCGCGGTATTCCCTGTTTATTTTACGGCACGGAACAATATCTGCACAACGACACTAACGGCGATAACAATATCTACGGTAACAACGACCCGTACAATCGCCCGATAATGGACAGTTGGGACACAGATACTCCCATTTATCGGGACATTCGCAAACTTTCAGGATTGCGCCGTCTTAATCCCGCCGTTTCCATGGGTAGTCAGTGGCAAAAACACATTACCCCCGATGTTTACTGCTACGTGCGTCGCTATCGTGATTCTCGCTGTTTTGTGGCTTTAAACAGAGGTGATGCTGTCACCCTAGAGGTGGTAGACACAGAATTACCAGATAGAGAACATACCTGTTTGTTAACGGGACGCAAGTTTGAAGTGCGAGATGGAAAAATTTATCATCTTGAACTTGCTGCCAAAGAAGCGATCGCCATCAGCCATGTTGGAGAACGCATCAAAGCCCAAACCATTGTCCGAGTACAATTAAATGGCGTTCATACTCAACCTGGGGAAACCATTGTCGTTATAGGAGATTGTCCCGAACTAGGTAACTGGGACATCGATCGAGCCTATCCTCTAGAATACATTAACTCCAATACTTGGTTTGGCGAAATTCCTTTTCATGAAAGCGTTGGCAAGTTGATCAATTATAAGTATGCCATGTGGCGAGAAGGACGTTCGCCTTTGCGGGAAAATCTTGTTGCTCGGCGTTGGGTGATTGCTAGTGAAGGTACGGTGAAATGGCGCGATACTTGGGCTTCTGGAAGAGAATCCTAGAACCAACTGCTCAAGGCCAATCTTGCATCCGTTGGGCGTGCATACCGCCACCAAGGCGATCGCTACGGAAGGAATCGACTCACTTTACCTACCACCAACATTTCCCGGATGCGCCATTTTCGGTCTTGGCGAATCAAACTATACCTGACTCGCACCGTTTCATTATAAGACTTGCGTTGGTTGAGCTGACCTTTTTCATAAAAACTGGCAGCTTCTGCAACCGATGCTAAAACAGTAGCGCGATCGCTATTCAGAGAACTGGTCTCTAAAGATTCTATCTTGAGATTGTGTTCGTACTTGCGATAGCGATTTTCCGCTTGCTCCTGCTTGGCAACTAATTGCCATTGAGACAAAGCCGGACCTACTAAAATAGCTTCTAGCCGTTCTATTTCATGATTGGGTCCGAGAGCCAAGGCTTTGGTTTCTAGCCAAGTTTGAATCACTTGTTTTGCTGTGGCTGGTGTTAAAGGTTCTTCTGGTAATTGACCGGTGTTGGCATCTGGAATGGGTAAAGGAGGTTCGTTTAGCTGCAAGGCCAATTGTTCTCCTTGCAAAGCGGGTGCGGGCCAAAAGCGATGGCTAAGCCATCCCAAAATTCCTGAAAGGCTGAACCACAAAAGCAGTACTCCTCCTACTCCTCCCGCCAAACCAACTAATACGACCCATACCAGCCGTGTTTTTGCTCTCAAAGTAAAGGAAGAACGCCGCCTGCGACTAGCAGGACGCGGTTCAACCCCATGCCCTCTTGAACTACTAGAGAAAGTGCGTTGGCGCTGGCTTTGAGGTTGCCTTTGTCGGGGTGGAGGTGTAGTCTTTGGATAATAGTTAGCACCTTTGCTGGCAGTTTCTGCTGTGTTAAGAGTAGATGCTGCAGCAAATCTCTGCGAAGAATATTCTACGCTACTGGGCTTGTGGTGGTTTGACAAAAGCGAAGCAGTTGTTTGGGCGTTGCGATCGCCGACCTTTCTAGCTGTATGGACGTTATGGCTTTCAGTGCTGGCAAAATTTGTCTTGGTCTGGGAAGGCTGAGGATTGCTGGCAATTTCTTTGCTATTTGTTTGTGCTTGTGTGGGTAGTTGTTCTAAATACAGCTGTACACGGGAATCGGCAAAATATTCTTTCAGAGAAGCTTGCTTTTGCACTAAGTCACGAAAGTGAGGAAACACTTGGTTTTGCAACCAATGCTCGGCATATAAACACAATCCTGGCAATAAATCAGGACAGTTGCAAGAATTTTCTCGAATAAAAGCTAAGGCTTCGTATTCCTGACTCAGCTCTAAAGCACGGCTTGCTTCTTCTGTTTGTCCTAAAAATAAGGCGCACAGCGACTGTTCCAGATGCACATCTTGACGCTTGCTCAATATTGCCAACATCTGCTTGGCATGCTGGATCCAAGCCGGTTGGCGCTGGCTAAATCCCCGTGCGATCAAAGCGTAAACAGCCAGGTACGTAGCCACAGCGGAAGGGCGCTTGCTTTCTGCTTCAAATAACTTATGCTGCTCCGCAACGGTAAGATGTTTGCGCAATTGCTGGATGAATCGCAAAAAATCATCTACGCTTAAACCGCTTTGGTCGTCTCCTGTACCGTCTACACCACCACGCTCGTCCAAAATTTCTTGCAACAATTGCAGTCCTTGGCGGCGTTCTGCTACTTTTTCTGGCGGTAGTGCCAGTAACTCTAAAATTCTATACGGGCGCAGTCTGTATATGTCCGATTGAATTTCTCCCCTGACGTTGGGAAACAAATCTTCTTGGGCTAATAGTTGCTCGCCAGTTTCTAGAGAAACTGCTGCATTTTCGTAGTGACCTTGTTGCCATTGTTCTCTACCAATTTCCAAACAGGCAAGAGCAACCGTCAGAATCACATCTCCTCTTTCAGTAGAAATTTGAGCAGACATTTCGGTTTCACAAGTGGCGCTTGCTGAAGCAGAGTTACCATTTTTATTTAGCAGGTAGGGATGGCCTAATTTCAGCACTAGTTCGTATTCTCCCAACTCTTGCAGTAGTAGTAGAGCACCAATAAATTCTTCTTGGTTAATTTCAATGCCAAGCTGGGAAGAGTCACCATCGCCGTTGCTGCTCAAAGCCTGGTTTTCCACTACTACACCGTTAGTTGGGTGGTAATCCCCATTGGAACCGCAGGCCTGGACAAAATACAATCGATCGTAGGCTTGGCGCTGTTTTGGGTCTGATAAAACTGCGAATGCTCGCTCTATTAGTTTTTTGCGAGACTCAATTGCTGCTTGAGAATACTCTCGACGTGGCAGCTGCTGTCGGCGATCGCTGTACGCCTGCCGCAGTTGTTCTTCACTTGCCGCCAAAGGTAGTCCTAAAATTCGGTAATAATCTAGCGGAATTCGCACAGCCTAACTTCCTCTGCAGCGCCATCGAAATAATTCTCCCAGAGCATACCAGGAGTGTAAAACCGTGCCATAATGATAACCGATCGGTTTTACACTACAAGTGTGTTTGGCAATAAGTTTATCTCTACTTCTCCAGTTTCTATGGCGCCAATAACAAGCACGTTTTGCCAACAAATATGTTGACTGCAATCTCCGGCTTGACCGCAACTGCAACTCAAGTAAAGATAATTGTTTTAGCATCTGCTCACATCAGCACTTTTTTGTATAGATTCCCTGCTGCTTGCTAGCTCGCCGAAGTATAACATAACTAAAATGTTAAGACAATTAGTTATTAAAAAAGATGAGCTCAAGAGATTATTTTTTTTACTGTTAATGAATATGCAGAAAGCAAGGTATTCTGATGGGTATTGTTAAGTTTGAGAATGCGATCGCATGCAGTCAATAACTTAACTTGTTTAGTGTTTGTACCAACGCAACTTACCACCTTGTCCGCTGACTTTTTTATGTATTAATACGGAGATAATCAAAAACGATGGTTCAAGAACGCACTTTACCCCCATTTGATGTCACTACCGCACAAATAGACAAAGAAGAAGGACTGCGGTTGTACAGAGATATGGTACTGGGGCGCACCTTTGAAGACAAGTGCGCTGAAATGTACTACAGGGGCAAAATGTTCGGTTTTGTCCACCTTTATAACGGTCAAGAAGCCGTTTCTACCGGTGTTATTCAAGGGGCGATGCGACCTGGTGAAGATTTTGTTTGCAGCACCTACCGCGACCACGTTCACGCCCTCAGCGCCGGAGTACCCGCCAAACAAGTCATGGCAGAATTATTCGGTAAAGCTACCGGTTGCAGCAAAGGTCGTGGCGGTTCCATGCATCTTTTTTCCGCCGAACACCGTTTGCTAGGTGGCTACGCCTTCGTTGCAGAAGGAATTCCCGTCGCAGCTGGAGCTGCTTTTCAAACTAAATACCGCCGCGAAGTTTTAGGCGATACAACTGCCGATCAAGTCACAGCTTGTTTTTTTGGGGATGGCGCTTGCAACAACGGTCAATTTTTTGAAACTTTAAACATGGCAGCCCTGTGGAAACTGCCGATTATTTTCGTAGTCGAAAATAACAAGTGGGCTATTGGCATGGCTCACGAACGAGCAACTTCCAACCCAGAAATTTATAAAAAAGCCAGTGCTTTTAATATGGTAGGCGTAGAAGTAGACGGCATGGATGTGATGGCCGTGCGTGCAGCAGCTCGAGCAGCTGTAGCTCGCGCTCGTGCTGGCGAAGGACCAACACTAATTGAAGCACTGACCTACCGCTTTCGAGGTCACTCTTTGGCAGATCCAGACGAACTGCGCAGCAAAGCCGAAAAAGAATTTTGGTTTGCTCGCGATCCCATTAAAAAATTTGCAGCTTATCTAGCAGAACAAAATTTGGCCACAAATGAAGAATTAAAGGAGATCGATCGCCAAATCCAGCAAGAAATCGAAGAAGCAGTGAAGTTTGCAGAAGCTAGCCCCGAACCCGATCCCAGCGAATTGTATCGCTTTGTGTTTGCTGAAGACGAGTAAACAAAGTGTTAGTCGCTCGAGCTGGTGGGTTAGCGCCGCTTCCAAAAGAGGCGTGGCGCTATTTTTTTACTGCGAGCTTTTCCGGTGCACCTGTAAGACTTTCGTTAATTGGGAAGAAAGTTGTGTTTGAAATATTACAACAACAAAGAAAATTTTTAACCTTTATATTGCGCGATCGCGCCGCCCGCTCCGAAATAGAAGTTGTACCCGAACGCGGCGGAATCATCACTCGCTGGCGCATCCAACAGCAAGACATTCTCTATCTAGATGAAGAACGCTTTGCTAATCCACAATTAACTATCAGAGGTGGAATTCCAATACTGTTTCCTATTTGTGGCAATTTACCAGATAACACCTACAAATATAACGGCAGACAGTATACTCTCAAACAACACGGCTTTGCTCGCGATCTACCTTGGCAAGTAGAGCAGGTCGTTGCGGAAGAAAATAAAGCTTTTCTCAAACTTCATTTACACGACAACGAGCAAACACAGGCAGTATATCCGTTTAATTTTCACTTGAGTTTCTGTTATCAAATTCAAGGCAATACCCTAGAAATTCGGCAACAATTTTATAATAGTTCATCAACACCCATGCCGTTTTCTGTTGGGTTTCATCCTTACTTTTTAACTCGCGATAAAACTCAATTAAAATTTGATATTCCCTGCAGAGAATATCAACAGCAACAAACTAAGGAAGTACATGTATTCGACGGTAGTTTTGATTTTCATCGCGATGAACTTGACGTAGCATTTAAACAACTTCAATCTACATCGGCAACTGTTACCGACCACAGCCGCAATTTGAAATTGACTTTAGAGTTTGATAATTTCTTCTCTACTTTAGTATTTTGGACTGTCAAAGGCAAGGAATTTTATTGCCTGGAACCTTGGAGTGCTCCCCGCAACGCTATCAACACAGGCGAATATTTAACAGTACTCGCACCCAGGACCGGGCATGCAGCTACTTTTCGCTTGAGGGTAAATTTTTTCTAAATCTGCTTGCCAAGCAACATGTGGCTGTGATAGATTTATGGGGTTGCCAATTAATTTGAGTAGCAACGGGTCGCTAACTCAATGGTAGAGTACTCGGCTTTTAACCGATTAGTTCTGGGTTCGAATCCCAGGCGACCCATAGAAATATTCAAATATTCAGCTAGGAAGTAGCTAATCCTACAGTAGTTTAAGGCTAATTAAGAAGATATTTATTAATGGCGTAAACTTTTTAAACATAAACACCCAACACTAGTTATAATTTCCTATAAGCTCACAATCATCTTAAGATTGGCGTAATATTTTGTTTGCGCTGTATATCAAATCGACTAGCTGACAACCACAAATAGGAGGACTATCTATGGCGCTCGTGCCAATGCGGCTGCTGTTAGATCACGCGGCAGAGAACGATTACGGCATTCCCGCTTTCAACGTCAACAACATGGAGCAGATTCAGGCTATTATGCAAGCTGCCCATGAAACAGATAGCCCCGTAATTTTGCAAGCTTCTCGTGGTGCTCGCAAGTACGCTGGCGAAAACTTCCTGCGTCACCTGATTTTGGCAGCAGTGGAAACCTATCCCCACATTCCCATTGCCATGCATCAAGACCATGGTAATGAGCCTGCCACATGCTATTCTGCCATTAGGCACGGCTTTACCAGCGTGATGATGGATGGTTCGCTGGAAGCTGATGCTAAAACCCCCGCTAGCTACGAATACAATGTCAACGTTACCCGCGAAGTCGTGAAAGTAGCTCACGCAGTGGGTGTCAGCGTCGAAGGCGAACTCGGTTGCTTGGGTTCTCTGGAAACTGGCATGGGTGATAAAGAAGATGGTCACGGTTTTGAAGGAAAGCTTTCCCACGACCAGCTGCTAACAGACCCAGATCAAGCTGTAGACTTTGTAGAGCAAACTCAAGTCGATGCCTTGGCTGTTGCTATCGGTACCAGCCACGGTGCTTACAAGTTTAGCCGCAAACCCACTGGAGAAATTCTGGCGATTAGCCGCATTGAAGAAATTCACCGTCGCTTACCCAACACCCATTTAGTAATGCACGGTTCCTCCTCCGTACCCGAAGATTTGATTGCCCTGATCAACCAGTACGGCGGTGCTATTCCCGAAACCTATGGTGTACCCATAGAAGAAATTCAAAAAGGTATTAAGAGTGGCGTGCGTAAGGTAAATATCGACACTGATAATCGTTTGGCAATCACCGCTGCTGTCCGGGAAGCTTTGGCAACTAACCCCAAGGAATTCGACCCCCGTCACTTCCTCAAGCCTTCCATTAAGTATATGCAGAAAGTTTGTGCTGAACGCTACCAGCAATTCGGCACTGCCGGTAATGCTAGCAAGATCAAGCAACTTTCTTTGGAAGATTTTGCTGCTAAGTATGCTAAGGGCGAGCTGAGAGCTACTACCAAGAAAACCGTTGTTCTTTAAGGTGGGGAAAACAGGGACTTTCCAGGGAAAAACTCACCAGAAACAATTAATTGCCCTGCCAAGAACGTTCCCCACGCTTAATTACTCATTTTTCTAGATTGTGTACTACCGGGAAGCATTTATGCCCCCGGTTGTTTATTTGGTAACTGTAAGTACTGTTTTCATTCCTGCTTGAAAGTGTCCTGGTAAATTGCAAACTATTAAATATTTACCAGGAGTTAAATTCACTTTTAGTGTTTTACTAGCACCACTTTTAAGTTGATCGTCTTCTATCTCGCCAATTTTTTTACCAGCTTTATCTTCATCAAGTCGTTGTCCCTTAAGGGGTAACTTATCTATGGAAAGGTCTGTTTTAATAACTACCATTTCGTGAGCAAGCCTTCCTTTATTGGTAACGCGGAATTCCACATCTCCTGCTGGAACCGTTGATTTTGATAGCTGAAATTCCATTTCCTTGGCAGTAACTTGAATAACATTGGCACCGGATGCAGACTGGGAACCGACTAACGCCGGGGAATTAGCAGCAGGAGTAGTTGTTTGCTGTGCTGTATTGTTTGTACTGCAACCGTAACAGAGTAATAGAGAGATAAGCGCTGTCGAGCTAAATTTCCACATTTGCTGGTTCAACTTTTGACACCTACTGGCAGGTAAAACTGAGTTTCGATATTTTGTATTGTGAATAGAAAAAGCCAAATTTACAATTTGAGGTATTGGTTGTACTGTTGGTCTTAGAGAAAAACTCGATGTTGCAAAGACGGCATTTGACGGCGAACCTGTTCTAGGCGCGAAGGATTAATTTCAGCGATCGCCACCCCTGGTTTCTCACCAGCATCAGCTAAAACCACTCCCCAAGGATCGACAATCATGGCGTGTCCGTGGGTTTGACGGCGATCGTAGTTCCATCCGGTTTGTGCTGGTGCAATCACATAGCAGGTATTTTCAATAGCGCGTGCTTGTAGCAGTATTTGCCAGTGATCTTTTCCTGTAAAGGCGGTGAAAGCGGCGGGAACAAAAAAAATATCTGCTCCCTTGGCTGACATGTAACGATAAATTTCTGGAAAGCGAACATCATAGCAAACGGAAACACCAATGTTACCCAACTTTTCACTCATATACACAGAGGGTAGAGCTTTGCCAGCCATAACAGTGATGGATTCTCTGTAGGTATTGCCATCGGGAACATTAACATCAAATAGGTGTACCTTGTGATAGCGCAACAATTCTTGACCGTTGGGGTCTATGAGTAAAGCCGTATTGTAGACTTTGTTCCCACCTTCTACTGGAACCGGAAAACCGCCGCCGAGAATGGTAATCTGAAAACGCTGCGCCATTTTCAGCAAAAATTTTTCCGTTTCCTGGGCGATCGCCTCTGCTTGAGCAAGTTTTTCCTTTTCTTCTCCCATAAAGGCAAAATTTTCTGGCAAGCCCACTAATTCTGCACCCTGACACGCAGCTAAATCAATTAATTCCTCTGCTTGTGCCAAGTTTTTTTCCAGATCTGGTACGCTTGTCATTTGAATAGCGGCAGCTAAATAAGGTTTCATAGGCGGTAAACAAAACAAAGATTATCTTTAAAATGTTTGTTTAGGTAACTTCAGTTGTTCTCCTGTTAGGTACATGGCCAGTCGCCACAAACGTGTTGGACTGAACTAGTTTCATAACTTTCTCTATCTTCCTATGGCTGCTAAAAAACCGGCCAAATTTCACGTTAAGTTGTTACAAAACCCTGACTAGAATTTATTTGCTGTGGACACATCCATTCTTATTAAAACTTTTGTTGCTGTGTTTGTACTTGCCGATGCAGTCGGTAACATACCAATTCTTTTGGTTCTCACCAAAGGTATGGAGCCGCAACAAAGAAATAAAGTTATAGATAAAGCCATCCTAGTGGCAATTGTAGTGCTTTTACTATTTGCTTGGGCTGGCCAGTTTATTTTAAGTTACTTAGATGTGAGTATGGGTTCTTTACGAGTGGCGGGAGGACTGCTGTTGTTACTAATTTCCCTACAAATGCTACAAGGAGAATTAGATACTCCAGCCATCGATCAACAACGGGATGTAGCAATTACCCCTTTAGCCCTACCGCTGCTGGCTGGTCCTGGTACCCTGACATCGGTGATGTTATTAATGTCAGAATCTCCAAGTTCGCACTTGAGCGTAGTTGTGGGAATTATAGCCGCTATGTTTGTCAGTTGGTTAATTTTGCGACAAGCAAACTTGATAGATGGGTGGATCGGTGCAGAAGGTGAAGTAATTATTACTCAACTTTTAGGTTTTCTGCTAGCGGCTTTGGCTGTAGAAATTGGTAGTGCAGGAATTAAAGAGTTATTTTTAAGTTAGGTGCAAACTGGGAAATTGTCATTTTTGATATTCACTGGATGAGGTTTCCGGGAAATTTTCTGGAGAAGACAAGCTGCGAATGCGATGCATTTGCGCTAAGGCGTATCGTGCTGTTGCTTGCACTTGTGCATCCGAATCTTGTACCGCATGACATAACATTTGACTGATTTGAGCGATCGCATCATAAATGCGAGTCAGGTCGCGAATCGCATTTTGCCGTACTTGCGGACTTTCATCTTGCAGGGACACGGCTAAAGCGCGGCTCATTGGTTTGAGCGTACGCGTGCCAATTTCTGCCAAGGCTGCCAAAATTAAACTGCGTTGCTGCGAATCTGCTTCTACCATTAGATCTACCAAAGGTTGAATTGCTCGCGAATCTCCTTGTTGTCCCAAATCCCAAATTGCCTGAGAACGCTTGATAGGATCGGGACTGGCTAAGTCCTTAATTAATTCTTCCACAATACTAACTTTGGCAAGGCGAGAAGTGGTTTCTGGTGGCAGTAATTTTTGGGGTTGTGGCGTGTGAGTTGGATCGGGGTTGGAAACATCCGCAGCGATTTTCATTTCTGTGTTTTGGCAACAAGTATCAGAATTGGCAAGAGAAGTTGTTTTGAGTTTTCCCAACCATTTCACCAGATATAAAAGCGTACCAAAAATTCCCAAGGCAGCGATCGCCACTAGCAACCACCACCAAAAATCATACTTGCTAGATTGTCCATGCTTGCTATCGAGCTGGGACTGGGAAGCTACACTGGCAAAAATAGGCTTTTTACCTATTTCTGTTTGCAGTTGTTTACTAAAATCAGTAGATGTCAAACCTAGACTGAAGTGCCATCTCACGTATCTTGGCAGTGCCTTTGGGTTATTTTCCATACTACTTAATTTTAGAACAGGTTCCTTGCGCCCAGGTTCTATTTGCGTCACCCTTTGACCGGGACTGCAGTCCCAACCTAGGCAAGCAAAAAAGATAACTAAAGTAATTGGGTAAGGGCATAACCTCATATAGCAAGTTTGGGCGAAAATGGCCTGGAATTTACCGATACCACGATAACTTCCCACAGAACTACATGTTAACTGGGATGGAGAAAAATTTTTTATGTGTATTATTACACATCTAATTAACGCTTCGGTACTTTCTCAAGCGGCTATGCGAGATTATTTTTATACTGGTTGTTTTCCTACAAACTCAAAACTGCTTTCAGGAAAAGCAAAAGTTCACAAGACCAATGGCGTAAGCTTGAAACACTCTTTTGATTTTGTTTAAGATGGCTTAGCTAAAATTTCTACCGCCAAAATTGGGTTTTAGCACTCAAACACAACAAAACTTCTACAATCGACGAGTAACGGTTAGCATTAAATCTTTAACCGTCATATGCTAAAAGCTAATAGCTTTTTGCTATTTGCCGATTTTTAATATCTAACAACAAATTAACCACAAAGCGGATAAGGATTTTATTATCATGGGCAATTTGAGACGCGTACCCGTTGGGATTGTTGGCGCGTCAGGCTATGGCGGAGTACAGTTGGTACGTTTACTGATGGATCATCCACAAATAGAGCTAGTTTATTTAGGTGGTGATAGTAGCGCTGGTAAGCCATTTGCAGATATTTACCCCCATCTGGCTCATGCAGTCAACCTCTCGGTAGAAACAGTAGATCCAGAAATTATTGCTCACCGCGCCGAAATAGTTTTTCTGTCTGTACCTAACGGTTTGGCTTGCCAACTCGCTCCGAAATTGCTGGAAAAAGGATGTAAAGTCCTTGATTTAAGTGCTGACTACCGCTTTAGCAACCTCGCCACTTACACGGCTTGGTATGGGAAGGAGCGACAAGATACTGCTATTGCTGCTACAGCAGTTTATGGACTACCAGAGATGTTTCGCGATCGCATCGCCGAAGCTCAGTTAGTTGGTTGTCCTGGCTGTTATCCTACCGCTAGCCTCCTAGCACTTTCTCCCCTCCTCAAGCAAGGATTGATCGTCCCTGACACCGCCATTATAGACGCCAAATCTGGCACCTCTGGCGGAGGACGAGAAGCCAAAATCAACATGCTGTTGGCTGAAGCAGATAATTCTCTAGCAGCTTATGGTGTAGCCCGCCATCGCCACACACCAGAAATCGAACAAATTTGTAGCGAGCTTGCAGGTCGTGAAGTCACCGTACAATTCACACCTCACCTAGTTCCCATGGTACGAGGTATTTTAGCTACCGTATACGCCACCTTAAGAGATCCCGGTTTAGTGAGAGATGATTTAATAACTATTTACAGAGCCTTTTACCGTAACTCCCCTTGGGTAAAAATTTGCGATCCCGGTGTTTACCCTCAAACCAAATGGGCTTGCGGCAGCAACCTGTGTTACATAGGTATAGAAGTTGACCCGCGTACCAGTCGCGTAATTGTCATGTCAGCGATCGACAACTTAATCAAAGGACAAGCCGGTCAGGCGATCCAGTGCATGAACATCATGATGGGTTGGGATGAAACCTTAGGCTTGCCAAAGTTAGGATTTTATCCCTAACAACAAGCAAAAGCGGGAATGCAAGCGCGGGTATGGGTAAGAGAAATTTTTCTTGTGGCCCATACCTTTTTATGCTTTGGCTACCAGTACAAAAGTCCTTTACTTTGGCCCTAGCCCCACCGCCCCAGCATAAACAGCGCGATCGCCTAATTCGTCTTCAATCCGCAGCAAACGATTGTATTTTGCGACTCGCTCGCTACGACACAAAGAACCTGTTTTGATTTGACCAGCACGAGTTGCTACGGCTAGATCCGCAATGGTAGTATCTTCTGTTTCGCCAGAACGATGACTGATCGCTGAACGAAAACCATGGCGAGCAGCTAGATCTATAGTTGCTAAAGTTTCTGTTAGCGACCCAATTTGATTCAGTTTAATTAAAATCGCATTGCCTGCTTTTAACTCAATTCCCTTTTGCAAACGAGTAGCATTAGTTACAAACAAATCATCTCCCACTAATTGTACGCGGGAACCTAACTTTTGAGTTAATAAGTGCCAGTTTTGCCAGTCTTCCTCGTGCAACCCGTCCTCTATGGAAACAATCGGATATTGCTCAACTAACTGCGCCAAATAATCAATCAACTCTCCTGGAGAATGAGGTTTCCCATCGTAGACATACTGTCCGTCTTTATAAAACTCGCTAGCAGCCACATCTAAAGCCAAAGCCACTTGCTCTCCAGGCGTGTATCCAGCTTTCTCAATTGCAGTCACCAGCAATTCCAAAGCTACCTGATTCGATTCCAGATTAGGAGCAAAACCACCTTCATCCCCTACACCAGTAAGCAAACCCTTCTCATCCAAAACTTTGCTCAAGGTAGCAAATACTTCCGCACCCCAACGCAAAGCCTCCCGAAAAGAAGGCGCCCCCACAGGAACAATCATAAACTCTTGGAAATCCACATTGTTTGCCGCATGAGCACCACCATTGATCACGTTCATCAACGGTACGGGTAGTAAATTAGCTAAAGGGCCACCCAAATAGCGATACAAGGGAATACCCAAAGATTCAGCTCCAGCCTTGGCCGCAGCTAAAGAAACTGCCAAAATGGCATTAGCACCCAAATTGGATTTGTTTGCAGAACCATCCAAGGCAATCATAGTACGATCTAGCAGTTCTTGATTCAGAACATCCATTCGTAACAACTTGGGAGCAATGACCTCCTTGACGTTTTGTACCGCCTTCAGTACTCCTTTACCCCCATACCGACTTTGATCGTTATCTCGCAGCTCGTGCGCCTCAAAAGTACCAGTAGACGCACCGCTAGGAACTTGCGCTAACCCCACAGCACCGTTTGATACACGCACTTGTGCTTCTATTGTTGGTCTACCCCGTGAGTCCAGAATTTCCCGGGCGGTAATTGCTTCAATGGCTGTATTCATCATCAATCCTTTGTCCTTTTTGTGAACGTTTTCTCACTGCTTTGGTGTGCTGTTCGCGTAGCAAAGCCAAAGGCTTTTTACACAAACATTTCGGTTGCTGACCCGACAATCTAGCATAGGCTTTTGAGGGGACAATCCAAACAGAGATTAAGGAAGATTTTGGTTCTGGGTTTTTGTCTGGGAAACCACAGATGAAGGTCGAAGCACCTTGATAAATTATAAAGTGTGGTAAGAGGCTCCCCAGCAGAACTGGAAATTGAACTAAAAAAACAGGCTGGTCAATACAGACAAAAAGTATGGTTCAAAACAACGGTAACTTACGCATGGAATTAATACAGATTCCCCCTGACTATCTCAACATTATGGGGTATGTTGATGAATCTGAGGTAAACGGTCCCGGACGTCGTGCTGTAGTTTGGGTACAGGGATGTTTGCGCCAGTGTCGTGGTTGCTTTAATAAAGAGTCTTGGTCGTTTGCCATCAACCAACTAGTCTCAGTTGACACTCTTGCCGAAAAAATCCTCAGTAATCCTCGCAACCAAGGAGTGACTTTTTCTGGTGGTGAACCTTTTTGGCAAGCTGCTGCACTCGCTGTTTTAGCTGCTAAAGTTAAAGCAGCTGGGCTAAATGTAATGTCTTTTAGCGGTTTTACTTTGGAGGAATTACAATCCGATTCTGCTCCAGCTGGCAGTCAAGATTTACTGAATCAATTGGATATTCTCATTGATGGTCCCTACATTCAATCCCTAGCTTTAAATTCTCCTGATTCTCCTGTTTCTTCTAGTAATCAACGAGTTCACGTTTTCAATCCCGCCTTGCAAGAACATATTACCTGGACTAGCGACCAAATAGAAATTCATATTTTTAAAGATGGTAGTCGAATTATCACTGGTTATCGAGGGCGATTAGAACTGGAGTAATATAGGTTTTGGCTCTCAAATGCAATGGAGTTCATGCTATAAAATTGCCTAGCCTGAGGAACTAAGGCGATAAACTGTCTGCTAATCAAAGGGAAGCCAAGTTCGTAGTCAGAGCTTTAGCCCTTATTCACCGAAGATCAAGTAATAAATCACTTACCACTAACACCTAAAAACGATAAATCGCTGACTGTCAAAGGTGTTGGTGTGGAGACTTTCTTTGTCTGTTTTTCAGATCCAATTTAAAATCAACAATTGGTAGTTAAAAATCTGGAGACTGCTATGCGCCTACTGCACACGATGCTGCGGGTTGGTAATCTCGAAGAATCTTTGAGATTTTACTGCGATGTTCTGGGAATGAAACTGCTGCGACAAAAAGATTATCCCGAGGGGAAATTTACCCTGGCTTTTGTGGGTTATGGTGATGAAAGTGACCATACTGTCCTAGAATTAACGTATAACTGGGGTGTAGAAAAGTATGAGTTGGGAAATGCCTACGGTCACATTGCCATTGGAGTTGATGATATTTACGCTACCTGCGATCGCATAAAAAAACTTGGTGCTAAGGTAGTGCGCGAGCCAGGACCGATGAAACACGGTTCTACTGTCATCGCTTTTGTAGAAGATCCGGATGGATATAAAGTAGAACTAATTCACCTGGGCACTCAAGGCTCTAATGTCAAAAAAGAAACAGAATCGAATTGTGTCACTCAGTAAAGTTGGAGAAAAGACGGCAAGGAGAATTATTGATTGAGCGTGAAGCAATGCCTGGGACAAAAAAGTTTATTGTTAAAAATATTACTTTCGATTTTACTTAGCTGGAGCATTTTCAGCCTTATTCCCCTACCTGCAGCAGCTAATTCTTTGCTTGCTCAAAAGCAGTCGTCGTCAAAAACCGATCGCACAGCATGCCGAATGGCATTAGCTTATGAGTGTGATCTGTCATTATCAAAGGAATCTGATGATTTTAACATCGATTCTCATCGGTTGACAGCACAACCTGCGGTTTTCGAGTTATCTGATGTAGAACCAACAGACTGGGCTTATCAGGCATTGCGATTGCTTGTCAAACGTTACGGTGTTATAGTAGGTAACACGAATGGCACTTTTGCTCTTAATCGTCCCCTTAGCCGCTACGAATTTGCTGCAGTGCTTGCAGCTACCCTTAAAAAATTAGAACAGTCGATTGTCAAAGACAGCAACCAGCAATATACTCAACAAGATGCTATCGTGTTGCAACGACTGCAAAAAGAGTATAAGTCAGCTTTAGAAGATTTACAGCAACGAGTTGGAAACACTGAAACAGGCGTTACGCAACTACAAGCAAATCAATTTTCTACCACAACCAAGCTCCAGGGAGAACAAATTATTGCTTTGAGTGACGGTACCGACGCAGGTAAAACTGTTATTTCCCGTTCGCGGTTAACTTTTTCTACCAGCTTCAACCAAAAAGATTTCTTAGTTACCCAATTAGAATCTGGTAATAATGGTGGTGATGCCATTGATTTAGCACAAAAACAAAAGTCCAATCTATTTGGAACAACTGGTCTGCTTGTCAATGGTGGGGGACTGGATTACGTAGGAGTGAATTTTGATTTCCAACTCAGACGCTTGTACTACACTTTTCGCCCTTGGCCAGATCTGGCGTTAACCGTCGGTGCCAAAATGTTGCCACGAGATTTCATCGATCGCAACAGATACGCTGACAACGAAGCAGTAGATTTTAGTTCTGGCTTTTTTTTGCGCAATCCCCTGATTGTTCAAAACCAAATCGATCGCAACGGTGGTGCAGGAGCTGCTTTGCTGTGGAATCCTGGTGGTGGAAAATGGACATTGCGATCGCTCTACATTGCAGCAGATGCTAATCAAGCAAACGCCAATACCACAGTCGGCGGTTTATTTGGCGATCGCTACCAAACAAGCGTAGAAATCGAATATTCGCCCAGCGAGCGGATCGCATTCAGACTGCAATATACAAATGCTTTGATTAACAATACAACTATTAACGCCTTCGGTATTAATACCGAATACGCTATTAATAACAACACAGGTATCTTCGGTCGCCTTGGGTTTGGCAGCTATAATGGATACAACACCGCTGTTAACAAAGAATTAGATTTACATCCTGTTAGTTGGGCTGTTGGTTTCGGTTTTCGCAATCTTCTGCTTCCCGGTACTGTTGCGGGCGTTGCTGTTGGTCAACCATTCCTTAGTGCTGGTGTGGGTAACGCTACCCAAACTAACTTGGAAGCATTTTACAATCTGCTGCTGAGCGATAACCTGAGCATTACTCCCGTACTTTCTTTAGTCGCCAATCCCAATAATGACAATTCCAAGGGTACTATTTGGCAAACCACTCTCAGAAGTGTGTTTTCATTTTAAATTGGGGAATGGGAATTAGTTATTTTCCCTTATCCACTAACTATCAACCACCTCATCTCAAATTGCAACTGTAGATACAAGCAGATGCAGGCAGATGATGATTGGATAAATACTTAGGACATACATTAGTAGTTTAAAATCTAAAATTCCAAATCAAAAATTGTCAAGATGCAGCCTACAGATCCGGATAAATTTACAGATAAAGCTTGGGAAGGAATTGTCAAATCCCAGGATATAGTACGTGCTTATCAACAACAACAATTAGAAGTTGAACATTTAATCATTGCCTTATTACAGCAAGAAAATGGTTTAGCAGCGCGCATCCTCAACCGCGCGGGTGTGGATGTCAATCGCCTTCAGCAACAACTCGAAGAGTTTATTCGTCGCCAACCTAAAGTTGCTAGAAGCGATCAACTTTATCTCGGTCGCCATCTAGATACAATGTTAGATTTATCCGAAGCGGCCAGAGTGCGAATGAAAGATTCCTACATTTCAGTAGAGCACCTATTGTTAGGCTTTGCAGAGGACGAACGCATCGGAAAGCGGTTGCTGAAAAATTTTAACTTGGATACAGCCAAGCTGGAGGCTGCAATTAAAGCAATTCGCGGTAGCCAAAAAGTTACAGACCAAAATCCCGAGTCTCGTTACGAAGCTTTACAAAAATTTGGAAGAGACTTGACCGAGCAAGCAAAAGCAGGCAAGCTAGATCCGGTGATTGGGCGAGATGAGGAAATTCGACGAGTGATTCAGGTATTGTCTCGTCGCAGCAAGAACAACCCAGTTTTGATCGGCGAACCCGGGGTGGGTAAAACAGCGATCGCCGAGGGTTTAGCCCAGCGGATCGTCAACGGCGATGTTCCAGAATCTTTGAAAAACCGCCAACTCATCGCCCTGGATATGGGAAGTTTAATTGCTGGTGCCAAATATCGAGGTGAATTTGAAGACCGCTTAAAATCTGTTCTCAGGGAAGTGATTGAATCGAACGGTCAAATAGTTTTGTTTATAGACGAATTGCATACTGTTGTTGGCGCCGGTTCCGGACAGCAAGGAGCAATGGATGCAAGCAATTTACTCAAACCCATGCTAGCGCGGGGAGAACTCCGCTGTATCGGAGCAACTACCCTCGACGAATACCGCAAATACATCGAAAAAGATGCCGCCCTAGAAAGGCGTTTTCAGCAAGTGTACGTAGACCAACCCAGTGTGGAAAATACAATTTCTATTCTCCGGGGATTAAAAGAACGCTATGAAGTTCACCACAACGTGAAAATTTCCGATAGTGCCTTAGTAGCAGCTGCTACCCTCTCTGCACGATACATCAACGATCGCTTTTTACCAGATAAAGCCATTGACCTGGTTGATGAAGCAGCAGCGCAACTGAAAATGGAAATCACATCCAAACCAGCAGAATTAGAAGCGATCGACCGCCGCTTGATGCAGCTGGAAATGGAAAAGTTGTCTTTAGCCGGAGAAGAAAAAGCCACCATCCAAACTCAAGAACGCTTGCAGCGCATTGAACGAGAAATTAGTAACTTAACAAAAAAACAACAAGAATTAAACGGACAGTGGCAAACGGAAAAGCTACTATTAGAGGCAATCAGTGCTTTAAAACAAGAAGAAGAAAAACTGCGAGTGCAAATTGAACAAGCAGAACGAGCCTACGATCTTAACAAAGCTGCTCAGTTAAAGTATGGCAAATTAGAGGGACTGCAGCGGGAACGGGAAGCCAAAGAAGCCGAACTATTGAAAATTCAAGCCCAAGGCAAAACTTTGTTGCGCGAACAAGTGACAGAAGCCGACATCGCCGAAATTGTCGCTAAATGGACAAAAATTCCAGTCAATCGCCTGTTAGAGTCCGAACGGCAAAAACTTCTACAGCTGGAAAAGCACCTGCACGAACGAGTTGTCGGCCAGCAAGAAGCAGTAGCAGCAGTTGCGGCCGCTATTCGTCGCGCCCGTGCGGGAATGAAAGACCCCAACCGTCCCATCGGTTCATTTCTGTTTATGGGACCAACGGGAGTTGGAAAAACTGAACTTGCTCGCGCCCTAGCGCAATTTCTCTTTGACTCGGATGACGCCTTGGTACGTTTGGACATGTCCGAGTATATGGAAAAACACTCGGTCTCTCGCTTGATAGGAGCGCCTCCAGGATACGTGGGTTATGAAGAAGGCGGTCAACTCACAGAAGCTGTTCGCCGCCGTCCCTACTCGGTAGTGCTGTTGGATGAAGTCGAAAAAGCTCATCCAGACGTGTTCAACATTTTGTTGCAGGTGTTAGAAGACGGTAGAATTACAGATTCTCAAGGTAGAACAGTTGATTTTCGCAATACCGTTATTGTCATGACCAGCAATATCGGTAGCGAGTATATTTTAGATATTTCTGGTGATGACTCCCAGTACGAGAAAATGCGGAACCGAGTTATGGATGCTTTGCGATCGCACTTCCGCCCCGAATTTCTCAACCGCGTTGACGATTTAATTATTTTCCATGCTCTCAGTCGCAGCGAACTGCGGCAAATTGTTCGCATTCAGCTCAAACGGGTAGAAAATCTACTGGCAGAACAAAAAATCTCTTTGGAAATATCTGCAAGTGCTTGTGATTACCTGGTTGAAATCGGTTACGACCCAGTCTACGGCGCACGTCCGCTCAAACGAGCTATTCAAAGAGAAGTAGAAAACGCGCTCGCAACCAAAATCCTAGAGACGACCTTCAGCGCTGGTGACACGATCGTCATCGATAAAGGCGAAAAAGGACTTATCTTTAGCAAGAAAAAAGTCCTTGCAGTCGCCCCATCCCCAAACCTCACCTACGTACTAGAAGCATCTCGCGAATCTTGACATTCTCCTTTGCTAAAATTGGCGACCCTATCGCGATCGTTGCCAACTGGTAAAAGAAATTTCCATCTCTCCCGCGCTGGTGGAAAAGATTCTGGCGTGGAACCTGTAACTCCACAAACCCCCCAGGAGTTCAAGTCTGGAACCTAGCTGCCAAGGGGAAGAATAAGTATAATTGGAAACTCTCGCTCGTGCCATGAAAACAATCCAATGCCTTGCTCGCTATTTTCCAGATAAATGTGGAGGTATCCAAGTAAACCTCAGCGAACTAATACCAGAACTGCGATCACATCAGGTAGAAGTCAAAATAGCTGCGGCGAAAAGTAATTCCACCGTGGAGAATTGCTATCAGCATAACGGTGTAGAAGTATATCGCTATCCTGTCAGTCCCGTACCCCGGCCACAACCCAACCACGGACAATTTCCTCATCCAGGATTTGCTTATTTTGCTCGTTGGTTGTCCGCTCAAAAAGCTGATATCTACCACCAGCACCATTGGGAAGTAATTTGCGGTCTACCGCATTTGCGTTTGGCAAAAAAATTGGGTATGGCAACAGTAGTGACCGTACACTCTGCTATACCCATCTGTCAGCGAACTACTTTGATGTTCGAAGGACAACAACCCTGTGATGGCAAAATCGATGTTGTACGCTGTAGCTATTGCTGCGATCGCCTTACTCAAAAATTACCTGCTTTGGCAGTTAAAATGTTGAGTCGAATACCCATGTCTGTGGTCAGTCGCCTGCAACTACCTGCAAGCGTATACCTTCCCTGCTCCCAAGCACAAAAAAACCCAGGAGCTTACTTTCGTCCGTTGTTTGTACCTGGTTACGTACGTGCTCGTCAATCCAGCTTGCTAAGCATGGCAAAGTTCGCCGATCGCATTATTGCAGTCTGCGATTGGCTGTATCAAGCTCTGCTCATCAATGGCATCCCAAAAGAAAAAATAATTCTTTGCCGCGCTGGTATTCTTACTTGTTCTCCCAGAAAACAACTACAGCTAAAATCACAGCAAGAACCCTTGAAAGTTGTATTCTTGGGTCGCTTAGAAGCATTCAAGGGACTTCATGTTTTAATAGAGGCAGTGAAAAATTTACCCCCCACCACTAAGGTGGAACTTGTCATCCACGGTATATTTCAACATGAAGCATATCGCAAACAAATAATAGAATTAATAGGAAAAGACAGTCGCATTCGTTTGGCAAAAGAACTGACAAGAGAAGAACTACCAACAGTATTAACTAACTACGATCTGTTAGCCGTACCCTCCCAAGGTTTGGAAACAGGACCCCTCGTTGTCTTGGAAGCGCACGCACGATCGCTTCCCGTGATTGGTTCCAATGTCGGAGGTATTGCAGAATTAGTCAAACACGGAATTGATGGATGGTTGGTTCCAGCTAATGACATCCAAGCTTGGAGCGAAGCACTGCAGCTTTTGGCGCGCGATCGTCACCTGCTGCAACAACTTTCCCAGGGAGTCAAAGATGTTCGCACCGTTAACGTGCAAGCTAAGGAATTAGCAGAAATTTATACCGAAGTCATCAAAGACACAAAAATTCCTTGCCCCTGAGAGTAGGGAAATCCGAATAAAATTTAGAGGCAACCCATACCCATAACTATCAAGGATCGCGGAAAATTGATCCTCAGAATTATTCATGCAATCAAATCAAAACTTCATGGGTAAATATGCTAGAACAAGGCACAATTACTATTCATACTGAGAATATTTTTCCAATCATCAAAAAGTCTCTATACTCCAACCACGAAATTTTCCTGCGGGAATTGATATCGAACGCCGTAGACGCAATCCAAAAATTAAAAATGGTATCCCGCGCAGGAGAGTATTCTGGCGAGATCGGCGAACCAGAAATTCAAATTTCTATCGATAAAAATAAGAAGACTCTCTCCATTACCGATAATGGCATCGGTATGACAGCAGATGAGGTCAAAAAATATATCAACCAAGTGGCTTTTTCCAGTGCAGAAGAATTTATTCGCAAGTATAAAAATGCCTCGGAACAACCAATAATCGGTCACTTTGGTCTGGGCTTTTACTCCTCCTTTATGGTCGCCAAACAAGTCGAAATTGATACCCTGTCCTATAAAGAAGGAGCACAAGCAGTCCATTGGAGCTGTGATGGTTCTCCCGAGTTCACCCTTAAAGATTCATCGCGCACGACTCGCGGTACCACAGTCACTCTGCATTTGATGGAAGAAGAACTGGAGTATCTCGAGCCAGCACGAATCAAGAATCTTGTCAAGACCTATTGCGACTTTATGCCAGTGCCAATAAAACTCGATGGCGAGGTGTTAAACAGACAAAAAGCACCCTGGCGCGAGTCTCCCAGTAATCTCACCAAAGAAGATTATTTAGAATTTTACCGCTACCTGTATCCTTTCCAAGAAGAACCCATTTTATGGGTACATCTCAATACGGATTATCCTTTTATTATTAACGGTATTTTGTATTTCCCGAAATTAAAGCCAGATGTAGATGTTACCAAAGGACAAATCAAACTCTTCTGCAATCAAGTTTTCGTCAGCGACCACTGTGAAGAAATAATTCCACAATTTCTCCTTCCCATGCGGGGTGTGATTGATAGCACCGATATTCCCCTCAACGTATCGCGCAGTGCTTTGCAAACCGATCGCACGGTTCGAAAAATCGGAGATTACATAGCTAAAAAAGTAGGCGATCGCCTCAAAGAACTTTATCGCGATAACCGCGAACAATACATCAACACCTGGAAAGACCTCGGTACCTTTGTCAAATTCGGGGTCATGAATGATGAAAAATTTAAAAAACAAGTAGAAGACTTCATTATCTTTCGCACCACTGCAAAGCTACCAGAACAAAGCACGTCCGAAACCCCCACAACACAAATTCAATCCGAAGAAAAAGACGTTTGGCAACAAGACACAAACGAAGAACAGGAAAATCTCAAATATCAATATACAACCCTCAAACAGTACTTAGAACGCAACAAAGAACGCCACCAAAACCGAGTTTTCTACTGCACCGACGAAAGCGCCCAAGCCACTTATGTAGAATTACATAAAAAACAAGGCTTGGAAGTCCTATTTATGGACTCCTTCATCGACACCCACTTTATCAACTTTTTAGAACGAGAACACACAAACGTCAAATTTACACGAGTAGACTCCGACTTGGATCAAACCCTACTCGATAAAGACAAAGCTGGAGAAATCGTCGATCCGAAAACCAATAAAACCCGTAGCGAACTGATCAAAGAACTCTTCGAAAAAGCTCTCAACAAACCTAAAGTCAACATCCGCACCGAAGCTTTAAAATCTGACAATCCCCTCGGAACACCACCAGCAGTAGTACTGCTACCAGAAATCTTGCGTCGTCTGCGGGAAATGAACGCTTTGATGCAACAGCAAACAGCTGAATTCCCCGAAGAGCACATACTGCTAATAAATACCGCTCACCCCTTGATTCAAAATCTAGCAAACCTCAGCCAAGGTAGTATTATTCAAACAGATGGTCAATCGCCCACAACTGAGTTGGTCAATATGATTTGCAACCACATCTACGACTTGGCGTTAATGTCTCAAAAAGGATTCGACGCAGAAGGAATGAAAGCTTTCGTTGAACGTTCTAACCAAGTACTGACTCAGCTGACGGAAAAAGCTACTAAATAGCTATTAGCAACGACCTACATCCTCCCCACTATCCCCTTTGACACCATTGATGCAGTAAAAGAATACAATAAAAAACTGTGTGCAATTAAATCGGAGAATTGAACAATGTCTCGCCGCTGCCAACTAACTGGCAAAAAAGCAAACAACGCCTTTGCCATTTCCCACTCTCACCGTCGCACCAAGCGCTTACAACACGTGAACTTACAAAACAAGCGCATTTGGTGGCCAGAAGGCAATCGCTGGGTCAGACTCAAACTCTCTACCAAAGCCATCAAAACCATTCAAAAAAAAGGACTGCAAGCAATGGCAAAAGAAGCTGGAATTAATCTCAATCAATACTAAGCAGCTTCTACAAACAAAACAAATCCCCGACTTCTATAAAAAGTCGGGGTTCTTTTTTACTGTTAACTACAAGTGTTCGTAGTTAGACTTTAGTGCAGAGATTGTCAAGGACTAAAATCCTTACTACAAGCTCAAGTTCGCAGTCAATACTTCAGTGTTTAAATTTTCGTATTCAGCACTTAAGTACTCACTGCAAACAAATTGATATCTTTTTTTTAGAAATGGGCATCATAAGTTTACTCGACTAACAAAATCTTATTTGTCCGAAGGACAAATTCAAAACTTCCATCACAATCTTCAATAGGACAACAGCTATGTCTCGTAAAAGTCAACGAGTCAAGGCAATAAAAAAACTTTACAAACACTTTTACCAGAAGTTTTTATCTGGAATTAGAAGACAAATTATTTGGTTTTTGCGTTGCACCTTTACCCCTCAAAGACGAAAAAGAGCAACAAATAATGCTGGTTTTGTATTGCCAACAGTGGCAATGGTATCGATAGTAATCGTATTGCTGACAACTGCGATTTTACTTAGATCCTTTGACCGAGCCAAAAATGCTTCCAACGTCCGAGTTAATGAAGCGGTTCTCAGTGCTGCAACTCCAGCTATAGATCGTGCAAGAGCAAAAATAAACAAACTATTTCAAGACGGACGGTTACCAAGAGGTACGCCGACAGATGACGCTTTATACACTACTTTAACAACCAACATCAATGAATACACCTTTGGTGATGAAACTCAACTGAAATTAGTTGAAGGAACAGAGGAGTCAGCAACAGCGTGGATGTATCCGGTCGATACAGACAACAACGGTAAATTTGATAGTTACACCCTCTATGGAATTTACTTTAAAAACCCTCCTATCAGTAACGGTCAATACACTCGAGCTCGAAATACCCTAGAGGCAAGAACTCCACCCATGACCACTGGTAGCATAAGTAGCGATTGTGGAGATACCCTAGGGACCAGCGCCACCTTGGTAGGTAGCTCTGGCTGGTTTAAAGTGGGCAATAAATTAAAAAAGGCCTTTTTTGTATACACGGCAACCGTTCCCATCACCAATCCGCCCAATGGCAATTATGAATCTCGCAAGGGTAATAAAGGCTTTTCTGCTTTAGAGTTCCAACAAGACCGCGTCCAACTTCCTCTTGTCAACAACGCTGTTCTCTATGAAGACGATATAGATTTAAGCCCAGGTCCCGCCTTTAAACTGAATGGGCGAATTTTTACTAACAGCAACTTTCTGACCGGTTCACCAGCTAACAATATCAGGTTATATCAAGTCAGCAGCAAAGCATCCTGTTTCTACGATCCTGAAAACGCCAAAGTTGTCGTTGGTGGCAATTTAGCTGCTGGAGGTATCACCGATACAACTGATGCAAGCCAGGTCACCAGAGTTGATTTATACAGGGGAAAAACTAGCGACCCTTTTACTGTCGATTTTGCCAAATCAACCAAACCAGCACCAGGTGAGGCTAATTTAATTGCCTACAACAGCCTTGCTTACGTGCAGCGGATCAATCGCTTAGTTAGCGCCCAAATGGCTAACGATCCAAGCACCGATCCCTCGGAGGTAAAAAATGGCATTCAACAGCAAAAAGATAAACTTGGTTTACCAAGTTACACTCCAGCAGAAATTGATACCTTTCGCAGACAACAGTTAGAACTTTACTTTAGAAAGCGTACCCGCCGCGTACCTTATAAAGAAGTACCCTTTGGTGGCGATGCTCTTGGCGATTACAAAGTGGGAGGAAGTAAGGAAAATCAGGTGCTTCAAGGAAGCGGTGACACTCTGCGTCCACCAGATGCGTGGATCTATCCCACCGATCCTGCTGATGGCAAAACAGGAATTAATTATACTAATCTCACACTCAACTTTAACGGTTCTAACAAGCTTATACCCGGTGCTACCGAACCAACAAAACTGCAAAATACTTTTAACGGGGAAGAACAATACCTTGGTGACAGAGTTGTAATTGGTCACAATCTACCTCAACTTTGGTGGGACAAAAATAAAAATCAGTTTGTCGGTCCTAGTCCCCAGGACACTCAAAATATTAGAGATATTGTGTGGGATGACCCAAATGACAAAACTCGCACTCGTCGCTCTCGCATTGAGACATTAGCCGATTTGGGATCTACGGAGCGAGATAAGGATTGGGAACTAGCAGCTGCTAAAGTACCAACCAGTCCCCAAGAGCCTGTTGGTGGTTTGCGAGTGATAACTGGCGCTGGGATATATCTACCTGATGGTTTTACAGGCGCATCTACTGATTTTTCCTCAGTTAGCAAAGAAATTTGGTCAGATATGATGCCAGTACCTCAGGCTGGAGCACCAACATACAAGACTATTGCGCCCTACTGGATGTACGATTACTTGGACACAAACGGGTTTAAGTACTCCTCTATCAAATATAAATGGTCTGAGATTACTGACCCTACCAAGACTCCATATCTACGGATGCGGGCCACAGCTGTGTATCACTATAAATCTGCTGGTTACAACCAGGCTAATCCAACACCATTGGCCTGTGTCAGCAGCTTTTATGTCCCGACTAACAGTACTACGGCGAAAAATTTACCTGCACTTCCTTGGAATAATGCTAGCGGTGGTTTATCCAATAACGGTATAGTCTATGGACCACCTACCAAGTCTGCAAGCGATTATCAGGCGGTGCTACAGTACCAATCTCAATTAAAATATCCAAACGGACGTTTGATAGATGATGGACTGCTGGCACGAGCTTTAGCGAAAACAGCTGCTAACCGCACCCTTGCTGAACAATCTGCTATTGACGCTCAAATTTGTGCTCTGCAAATTCTAGATGGAAGTATTTCAGTTGCCAGCACTCCTCCGATTCCTCACGGCGCTATTAGAGAGACAGCCCTTTTAGATGCAAGACAGGTTAAGGCGATTCAGACCAACAATACAACAACCGATTACGATCTTCCCAAAAAAGATAGACAGCCTCTGGAAATTCGGGCCACTGTATTGGATATAAACGCCCTACGTACAACCAAGATTGGAGGAGCAACTCCAGCACAGGAATACCTATTGCCTAACAGCGGCATTATCTATGCTACTCGCAACGATGCCCTGCCAGATTTAAGTGCAGCAGCTGATAAGAATAACCCATCTCAGGCAGAAAAGACAGAAAGTCCGGTGGACTACAAACTCGACGCAACTCGCCGTCCTAACGCTATCATGCTCGTCAATGGTGCAAAAATTTGGCGAGAACTGAATTATCGAGATGCAGAGAAAGGGTTGATTTTAGCCACAAATTTGCCTGTATACGTCAAAGGAGACTTCAATCTTCATACCCAACAAGAGTTTACAACACCACTAGCAGACGATTGGAGCAACTTCTACACTCGGACTAAAGATACACGCAATCCAAATTTTGCCTGTCGTCCAAAAGATCCGAGATTGCCAAATTGTACTACTGGTGATGAATGGCGGTCTGCAGCTGTACTAGCAGATTCTATTACCTTACTTTCTAATAACTTTAGAGAGGGTTTCCGCAATGAGGGAGACTATGACTGGAGTTACAATGGTCCGTCACCCTTACCACCCGGCTTCTCGCAATACAATAGCTACGTTCCACAAGCTCAGTGGTTTGATTCTAGTAATCCACAAACACCTAAAGACCTTGAGCCAAGCATATCTGGCTTCCAGGGTAGCTCTTATCTCAATAACTTTGTCACACCCATTGCACTACAGATACCGCCTGGTGCCTATTTAACAGAAGTTTGCACTGCCACTAACCCAGCGGATTGTAGCGATCCTACCAAAGAGAAGACTGTGTGGACGATTCAGACAGCTTGTGGAGGTGGAGCGGGAAATACCTATTGGAACGGTCAAATTATTGGTAAAAATGGAGACCCAAACAATTCCCGATTAAAAACTGGATATATCTTTGATAAACCAGAGGAATTCGATCAAGGTAATCCCAAGTGCTTTCCTAACAATGCTGCTCGCAGACTTGCTCTTTTGCGAGATACCAACACTGGTCAATTAATTACTCCCCTGCAAATTTTAGGAGTTGATACAAATGGTAATGTTCAAGCATTTCCCTTGGGTTCAACAAAATCCACAGTCGGCACAAATTTAATGTCTCCACCACCGAGTGCAGGTTATACTTTTATGCCGTGGTTGAAGCCTGTGATTAGCAGCAGCGGTCAAATTATTCGATTTGAACCTGTTTTACAAATTAACCAACCCTTTGCTACTCCTAGTGACCCGGAAAACACAGATAAGATTGTTCCTGGAAGACACAATAATTGGTTGCAGATCGCTACCGAAACTACTTTTAACTTAATTGCAGCAGCTGGGGATACTCCAGGTCGTACAACGGAAGATAACGGTGGTTTACACAACTTTGTGCGCTTTTTAGAAAACTGGAACCCGACTGGAACAACAAACAATGCTATTAAAGCTCGGATTAGTGGTTCGTTTATCCAAGTCAAAAGAAGCGCCTACGCTACTGCACCATTTTACACATCGATATTGTCTCAGTCCGACGATTTTAAATACAGCATTCAAGGTAATGACAGCAGAACGCCGTTTTATCTTGCTCCTACACGCCAGTGGGGTTATGATGTAGGGCTTTTGTCGCAGTCACCTGACTTATTTGCCCAAAAAATGGTGACAATACCAGACGATTTACCAGATGAGTTCTTCCGGGAAGTTGGTAGAGATGACCCATGGGTGAAAACTTTGCTGTGCGCTAAGAAAAATACAACTGGCACTCCTTATGCAATTGATGCAAGTCAACGTCCTTCTAGCTGTCAATCATAGGAATTTGAAAAACTGGTGAATAGCAATGTTTGAGTACAAACAAAAACCCCAAAATTGTTCGTCTGGCGAGTCTGGTTTTACGATTATTGAGTCGCTTGTGGCAATACTTGTAGTTGCTATTTTACTAGCAGCGATCGCACCGGTCATTGCCTTATCCACTGCAACTCGAGTGCAGTCAAGACGTGTAGAATTGGCAACTCAAGCTGCAAGAACCTACATAGATGGTGTCAGAACCGGAGCGATTACAGTACCATTTACTACTACACTTCCAACCACCGGTCCATCTCGAAGCATTACCAGTCAACCAGAAGAATATTTGATCAACCCCACAAACATGCCCGTTCCCACGGCATCAACTGGTTTATATTGCTACAACAAGGATGGCAGTATTGTTCCTCCAGACTGCACTAGCAATTTGTTTTACATTCAAGCTCGTCGATTTGTCCAAACCACCGGAACAAACGATGGCTATCGTTTGGGAATTCGCATTTATCGCTCAGATGTTGACTTTTCCAAGCCTCTTACCGCTAGTGATAGCGTTAACAAGAAAATGCAAAATTCTTACACGGGTAGCTTGGGCAATCGGCAAGCACCACTGGTGGAAATGACTACTGACATAGCTTCTAAAGCTACTTCCTTTAACGCATTATGTCAGCGTCTAGGTTCTGCTAGCGGTACCTGCAATTAACCTTACTTCGTCAATACCCCCTTTACCAGGGGGTTAAAAAACTGCAATATCCCAACTAATCTGCAAACTCCTAGCTAGATTTTGTTGGTGCAAGGTATCAATTGCAAAAAATGCAGTTTAGTCTGACTGCAAGCATGCATCTTGTTCGATGGCTGTATTTCTGTCACTCACAAGAAAACTACAGTATGAAGAATTTACTGAAATTTATTCTTAAAATTCAGATAAAACATGCCAAATTTGCTCAGTCAATTCACGGTTTTACCTTAATTGAACTACTAGTGGGTTTAATTATAGCGGTTCTTGCGATCGCACCTTTGCTAGGATTCACCCTTAACATGCTGGATACAGATCGGCGCGAACAAGCTAAAGCCACTTCTGAGCAAGAAATTCAAACAGCACTTGATTTCATCGAGCGTGATTTACAGCAAGCAATTTATATCTATGATGCTGATGGTATCAACGCAATTAGGTCTCAGCTTCCTGACCCCACAGCAACAGATAGAGTTCCTGTTCTTGTCTTTTGGAAGCGAGAATTTGTAAACAAGGCGATTCCAATCACAACTACTGGTAAGGATGATACCTTTGTTTATTCCTTAGTTGCCTATTATCTAATAAAAGATCCTACCCCCGGCTCTACTTGGTCTCCAGCAGCTCGCATTGCCAGATGGCAAATTAAGGATGGAGTAGTAGATACCAGCGGAGGCGGTGTAACTTGTACTGGATACACTGCTAGATACATTAGTAGCGATAAGTGTCCCGATCCGGGTTTTGCCTTATTTAACCTCGATACAACAGGCAGCCTCAGGGACAAAATGAATAATTGGAAGAAAAATCCTAGCGTAGATTACACTAATACTCCCATAGTTCTTGTTGATTTCATAGATCAAACCACCACTGGAGCACCTGCAGCAACATGTCCTCCTAACTCCACCAGTCCTCCCATTACCTGGTCCAAGGTAACGCCAGACAGTTTTAATACTTTAGAAACAGGTAGAATGACTAGCTTTTATGGCTGCGTCGACACAGCTAACACAGCAGTACAAGTCTTTTTAAGAGGTAATGCTCTAGCTCGCTTACAAAAAGATAATCTCAATTACCGGGACCAATCAAAGACTTATTTTCCAACTGCAAGCATAAGGGTACAAGGACGGGGATTCTTGTTTACGGAATGAGATGGTGAAAAAGAATATGAAAAAGGTAAGTCTGAAATTGCGCGCTAGTTGCAGAAATAAAACGAGAAATAATAGCGGTTTTACTTTGTTGGAATTGCTAGTGGTGGTTCTTTTGATAGGAGTTTTGGCAGCGATCGCAGCTCCTAGTTGGCTTGCATTTACCAACCGTCAGCGACTCAATAAAGCTAATGACATAATTTTAGGTGCTCTACAGGAGGCTCAACGAGAAGCAAAACGAACCAAACTTAACTATAGCGTCAGTTTTGCAACTAATAGCAATATTCCTCAAGTTGCAGTTTATACAGGTTCTACACCTTCCAACTGGCGCAATCTTGGCGGAGATTTACAAATCCAATCAAGTCAAATTTTATTAGGTACAAATCTCACTTCCCAAAATACCGCTGGTACTTCCGTAACATACAATTCAACCACACCAGCAACAATCACTTTTGACCAAATGGGAACTTTACCCAATGCTAATTTTGGTAATCCACCTGGTCTAAAAATTGTAGTAGCTATACCCCAATCAGGAAGTACAACCCAACCCAGTGCTGTTAAGCGCTGCGTTATTGTGAGAACTTTGTTGGGAGCGATGGTAACTGCTAAAGATAACCAGTGCAATTAAGCTATTTTTGTATTTGCTAAAAAATCAAATAAAAACAGTAAAAATACGGTACGAATAACTGCTTCTTAATAGCAAAATTATAAACATAAGGAGCAGTTTTTTACTATTATACGCGTTTTCTAATTACTAAAAAACAATATAGATAATCATCAACATTCATGACTGATTGCCTTGACTTTACCGTCGCCATTCCAACTTATAACGGTGCCAAGCACCTTTCAAAATTGTTAGAATGCCTCCACAATCAAATTCATACCGAAGATTTTACTTGGGAAATAATTGTTGTAGATAATAACAGCACCGATCGTACACAGGAAGTGGTTAAAAACTATCAAAAAAATTGGCAACGCACCTATCCTTTAAAGTACTTTTTAGAATCTAAACAAGGAGCAGGATACGCACGTCAGCGAGCAATTGAGGAAGCAAAGGGTAAATTCGTCGGTTTTTTAGACGATGATAACTATCCTCTTGGCGATTGGGTTGCAAAAGCTTACGCCTTTGGACAAGCACATCCAAAAGCAGGTGCTTATGGCAGTCAAATTCATCCCCTCTGGGAAGTAGAACCTCCAAAAAATTTTCAGCGTATAGCTCCGTTTTTGGCTATTACAGAGCGAGGAAACTTGCCTTTAGTTTATCAACCCCAAAAAAAAATATTACCTCCTTCTGCAGGTCTTGTTGTTCGTAAACAAGCTTGGATAGAATGCGTACCCGAACATTGTATCCTTACAGGTAGAATTCAAGGTAACATGCTTACTGGTGAGGATATAGAAGTATTGTCTTATATCCAAAAAGCTGGATGGGAAATTTGGTACAACCCAGACATGGAAATTTATCATGAAATTCCTAGTTGGCGTTTGCAAAAAGAATATTTAATTCCGTTTTTTAGAGGTATTGGTCTTAGTCGCTATGTTACCCGGATGTTAATTATCAAACCGTGGCTTAGACCTTTGGCATTTTTAGCTTATCTCATCAATGACATCAGAAAAATACTCTTTCATCTATTTAAATATAGATGGCGATTAAAAAATGATTTAGTCGCTACTTGTGAAATGGAGCTGTTCATTGGTAGTATGATTAGCTATTTTTATCTTTGGCAGCACGGATATTTAAACAGAAATAAATTCTATGAATAAGACGGAAAATCAAAAATTAGATATTACTGTAGCTATACCAACATATAACAGAGCTAATTATCTACCTAAACTTCTAGAGCAACTCTGGAAACAAACAGGAGTAGAGCATCTGCGTTGGGAAATTATTATTATTGATAACAATAGTACAGACAATACATGTGAAATTGTTACTCATTATCAAAGTAAATGGCAAAATCAAGTAACTTTGAGGTATTTTTTAGAAACCCAACAAGGAGCTGCTTTTGCAAGATGGCGAGCTGTACGGGAAGCAAAAGGAGAATTAATTGGATTTTTAGATGATGATAATTTCCCTGCACTTTCTTGGCTGAAAGAAGCAGTAGAATTTGGTAAAAAACATCCTTTAGCTGGTGCTTGGAGCGGACAAATTCACGGCGAGTTTGAAGTAGAGCCGCCAGAAAACTTTGAGAAAATTCAAGCTTTTTTGGCCATCCGGGAACATGGTTCAGAACCACATTTATTCGATCCTGTTAATTTAAGGTTACCTCCTGCGGCAGCACTTGTAGTACGTAAACGGGCGTGGAGTGAAAATGTACCTCAAAAACCTGCTTTAGTAGGAAAACTACCTGGTTTGTTGGTGCAAGGAGATGATTATGAGCCACTGCTGTACATGTATAAGGCAAACTGGGAAATTTGGTATAACCCATTAATGCATACTTATCATCAAATACCTGCTTCGCGGCTAGAAAAAAGCTATTTGCTAACTTTAGCGCGTGGCTGTGGTTTGTGTATTTGTCATTTGCGTATGATTAATGCCAAAAAATGGCAAAAACCTCTAGTCTTTTTAAGAACTTCGTTAGGAAATTTGCGACGCTTGTTGCAGCATTTCCTTGTTTATAAAAGTCCCTGGAAAAATGACCTTATTTTCCTCTTTGAAATGGAGTTTTATTGGGGTAGTTTTTTGAGTCCATTCTATTATGCAATCACCAATATTAAATTTCCCTGGGTGGGTAAACTTGTATGCCTGCTATTTCTGTAATTATACCTGCTTACAATAGCGAAAAGACGATTCAAAAAACAATCAATTCTGTTTTAGGACAAAATTTTACTGATTTGGAAGTTATTGTAATTAATGACGATTCGCAAGATTCAACCTTAGATATTGTTTCACAATTTAATGACTCGAGACTGAAAATATTTTCATATCCTCATGGTGGTGGAAGTCTGAGTCGGAATCGGGGATTTTCTCATGCAGTTGGAGAATTTGTGAGTTTTTTAGATGCGGACGATCTTTGGACTTTGGATAAGTTGAAGTGTCAGTTGGAGGCCTTACAGCGTACTCCTACAGCTATGGTTGCTTATAGCTGGACAGATTACATTGACGAGAGCGATCGCTTTTTGTGTGCGGGTACGCACATTACTGCTAATGGAGATGTATACGAACAGTTACTGATTGCTAATTTCTTAGAAAACGGGTCTAATCCTTTAATTAGAAGGGAAGCATTCAGCGAATTAGGCGGATTTGACGAATCCTTACCTGCTGGTCAAGATTGGGATATGTGGTTGCGCTTAGCTGCTCGTTATCATTTTGTGGCCGTACCAGCTGTGCAAATTTTTTACAGAGTTAGCGCTAATTCCCTTTCTTCCCATTTACTAAGACAAGAACAAGCTTGCTTGCAAGTTTTGGAAAAAGCATGTCAACAAAGAAAACCAGTTTTTCCAGACACTTACAGTCAAAGTGTGGCAAACATTTATAAATATCTTGTCTGTAAATCTCTGCAAGCACCATTGCATCGGCAAAAAGGCTTTTTGGGTGCTATATTTTTATGGAAATTTTTTATTAATGATCGATATCGCTTTCAACGTACTTACTTTACCTTCAAACTACTATTTAAAATCATGATTATTTTAATTTTACCTAGTAGTATGGCAATGTCATTATTAACGAGTATAAAAACAGCAGCAGCTTCAAAAAGTTACTAACACGCCAACTGAAACGCTTTAGGTGTCACGACCGTGTATGTGAAATGGAATTCTTCTGTAATTAAAACTTGCTCTAGCAGCGGCTTTAGTTTGTTAGAACTATTAGTAACAATTGTCGCTATAGGTGTATTGAGCGCCATAGCTGTTCCTAGCTTTTTAGCTTTTGTAGACCTTTACCGTCTCAATGCTGCTCAAGATGAAATTTACCGTGCTCTGCGTCAAGCCCAAAGCCAAGCGAAAAAGGAAAAATTGACCTGGCAGTTTAGCTTGAGAGAATATAATGGTATACTGCAGTGGGCAACTCATCAGGCAGAAGCGAGCAAATTTATTCCAGACGCTGTTATATGGCAGGATCTGGATCGAAGTATTCGTCTAGATCGAGAGCGCAATAACAAAAATAAATACGAGACGACTTTACAAAAGCACTCTTCACAGCAAGTTTGGCGAGTAATATTTAATTACCAAGGCTGTCCTGTATATAACGTTGGGGATGAATGTACCCATACATCCTTACAAGCTTTAGGACAGATAACGCTGTACAGTAAAAATGGTGGTAAAACTAGACGTTGTGTTTATGTTTCTACCATTTTAGGGGCGATGCGAACGGGAAAAGATCGTACTCGAGCCAATGAAAGCGATAAATACTGTTATTGAGCAAGATCCTACAATCGCGTGTCTAATTTGCCAAAAGTAGCAAAAAAGCACTTAATTATCTTTACTCGCTATCCAGAACCAGGTAAAACAAAAACTAGATTGATACCTGCTTTGGGAAGTGAAGGTGCTGCTAGGTTGCACCGTCAAATGACCGAACATACCTTAGTCCAGGTGAAACAATTACAAAAAGTGATTCCTATTTCTTGGGAGGTGTGGTTTGCAGGTGGTAATTATCAATTAATGCAGGATTGGTTAGGAGCACAGTTGATTTATCAACCCCAAGGTGAAGGAGATTTGGGACAGCGGATGGAGCGATCGCTTTTCCATGCTTTTGAAAGTCAAGCAGAATATGCAGTGATTATCGGTACTGATTGTCCTGCTCTTAATGCTGAAATTCTCGCTCTCGCTTTTGAGGAGCTCGAGCACTGCGAACTCGTGCTTGGCCCGGCAAGGGATGGTGGTTATTATTTAATTGGTTTACGCTATCTAAGACCGGAATTATTCACTAACATAGACTGGGGAACAAACCGAGTATTTTCACAAACGGTGGAAATTGCCCATAAGCTTAATTTATCAATGGTTTCCTTGCCAGTTTTGGCCGATATTGACCGTCCGGAGGATTTATGTAATTGGGAAGCGCATTTAGTAATTGATTAGATGATTATTTTGTTTGCTGATGAGATTTTCATGCGGATTCTTCGGAAGACACCAAAAAATATAAATGTTACGGTCATATATCAATAAAGTAATGCCAAAATATTTACTTATCAATGTCGAGGTATACTTTAAGTTTTTAATAATAAGTCGCCCACAAAGTAAATATTGGACTGGGTTGACATAGAATATTCAATCACTCTTAGTTAGCTACAAGATGATAATTATGAATAATCGTTTAGCCACCATTACCACTGTCCGGACACTAAAGGTGGTTGGGTTTGTGATCGTTTTGTCTTTTCTAATAGATATTCTAATTTTGTTGTTTCCTTTCCAACCGACCAATCGAGGATGGCAAATTAACATAGCCACAGCACTAGTGGACCGGGGAATTGTACCAATGGTTGGCTTGGGCATGTTGTTTGCAGGATACTGGATTGAAAGTACCGATAATAGCGATCGCCACTCTGGTATTGACATTAGATTTCCAGCACTGATATTATCTTGTTTTTTGGGCTTAGTTTTTTTGTTACTTTTTCCCGTGCACGTTAATAATGTCAACCAAGCGAAAACCAAAAGGGTAGAGCAAATCAACCAAAGTGCAGAACAGCTGGAAAATCGCTTGCAAGCCCAAATCAACAGCGAGCAATTTAAAGTTTTTATTGAAACTCAAAAAAATCAAGCCAAAGCCATTTCTGAAATCATCAAAGATGAAAAGAAATATCAGCAGATAATACAGGATCCTCAACGTCCACAAGCTGAAAAAGAATTACTGAAAAAATTTAAAGCTAATCCCAAAGAGCTGGAAAAAATCATCACCCAACAAACCGATCCTCAAACCATAGCCAATCAAGAATTAAGTAAAATTCGCTCTCAAAGAGAAGAAGCTGAAAAACAAGCCAGAGAAGAAGCTTGGAGGTCTGGAACTCGGATTGGAATTAACAGTTTATTGTTATCTATTGGATACATTATTATTGGTTGGACGGGATTAAAAAATATGGGAGCTGGCAAAGATAGCGTACGTCAAACCATCCGGCGCTAATTTAAAAATTGCTATCCAGGCAGTAGGAGGGAGAAAAGAATTTATGAAATCTCATACTGCCACTTTTACTAATTTGGGAGATAGCGATCGCCAACTCAAAAAAAATTAGCAAATATGTTTTCCATTTACATATTAACTTATAACGAAGAACTGGATATTGCTGCTTGTATTGAATCGGCTTTGTCAGCAGATGACATTATTGTCGTGGACTCTTACAGTAGCGATCGCACTGTTGAAATTGCTCGTCGCTATCCTGTCCGTATTGCTCAACATACTTTTGAAAGTCATGGTCGCCAGCGAAATTGGATGTTAGAAAATATACCTCCCAAACACGAATGGGCATACATTTTGGAAGCGGACGAACGCATGACACCACAATTATTTGCTGAATGTCAACAAGCAATTCAAAATCCCAAATATGTTGGTTACTATGTTGCGGAACGTGTCATTTTCATGAATAAGTGGATTCGCCACAGTACTCAGTATCCCCGTTACCAACTGCGTCTTTTACGCTACGGTAAAGTTTGGTTTACTGATTACGGTCATGCAGAACGAGAAGTTTGTGATGGAGCCACAGGCTTTTTAAAAGAAACTTATCCCCACTACACTTGTAGCAAAGGTTTGAACCGTTGGATAGAAAAGCACAATCGCTACTCTACAGATGAAGCGAAAGAAACCCTTTATCAGCTAGAAAACGGAACCGTTCGCTGGCAAAGTTTGTTTTTTGGTAGTTCAGAGGTAGAACGACGCCGTGCTCTGAAAGATTTATCGTTGCGCTTACCTGCCAGGCCTTTATTACGTTTTTTGTACATGTATTTTATCCTGGGTGGTTGCTGGGATGGACAGGCTGGATTGGCTTGGTGTATACTGCAGTCTTTCTATGAATATCTGATTTTACTGAAAATGTGGGAAATGAAGCATATGTCTGGACAAAGTGTACATACAGCAGTTCCGTCTGGAAAAGAGCTTTACTAAAATTTTCCTCGCTCAACTTTACTCTTCCAACAGAGGCTGCAGTTGTTTTGCTTTTGTCCTCTATCCGGGGAATGATTTATCTCATTGAGACCGTCAAGAGAATGTCGTGGGCTGCTGCTAGTTTGTAGGCGCTAACATAGGAAAGACCCTTAACACTTGCAACTTTATAGGTCGTTCTAACTAAAGTAACACCCTGTTGACCAGCGGATATTTCCTCGTCGCTCGTAGCTACTTGCTCTGGCGACACGTTTTTTGGCAACAGCAGAGAAACTGTTTGTTATTTAGAACATTAATTGGCGGCTTTTTATACATCGAGCACGTCTTCGCCAACGGAGAAAACTGTTTTTATGAGCACTAATAACAGAAATTCCATCCATCTAAAAAAGGAGAAGCAAATTTTAGTGAGCCATCGCTGGAAGCAGGACTTAAAAAACGACCTTATTGCTGGTTTGTTGGTGGTGATTCCCTTAGCAACTACTATTTGGCTAACAATTACCATTGCTAGTTGGGTCGTTAATTTTCTTACCCGCATTCCCAAACAATTGAATCCCTTTGATGGGATGCACCCTATTTTAGTTAATCTGCTCAATTTGTTAGTAGGGTTGACGGTACCCCTTTTGAGTATTCTTTTGATTGGCTTAATGGCTAGGAATATTGTAGGGCGGTGGTTACTGGATGTGGGTGAGCAACTTCTGCAGGCGATTCCTTTAGCGGGACAGGTTTACAAAACCCTCAAGCAGCTTTTGGAAACATTGCTAAAAGATACTAATGGTAAATTTCGCCGTGTTATTTTAGTAGAGTATCCCCGCAAGGGAATGTGGGCGATCGCTTTTGTAACTGGCGTTGTTAGCAGCGATATCCAAGCTCGCATGTCTCGTCCCGTACTGAGTATTTTTATTCCCACAACTCCTAATCCTACAACCGGATGGTATGCTGTAGTTCCAGAGGATGAAGTCATCAATCTGTCCATGTCGATAGAAGATGCCTTTAAAATCATAGTTTCTGGTGGCATCGTTGCCCCCAACACACCACTACCTGTTGTCATCACCGATGATTGCGATTTAGAAGTGCCACCTTTAGAACCAAACCGGCAGGTTTTTTCCGTGGAAGATACTTAAAATCTAAATTGTCATTTCACCAGCGAATGCACAAGCTTACGAGCTATCTGTGCCGACTGCATCCTTATTGTGTATGCTATCGGCAAACTAATTCTTCTGACAAACTTTTACTTACAACTATATGCGACCCAGGAAACCTCGTCAAATTGCTCGAGAGCTGGCACTTTTGAGCCTCTCTCAACTACCAGCCAACCCCAAAAAATTGACCGAGGAACAACTACCAAAATTAGTGTTGGCGGCCGTACGTACTTTGAGATCGGAAGTGCAAGATACTCTAGACAATGCAGCTGCAGAACTGCAACGCAGCAGCGATCGCCTTTTAAGTAGCGAAATTCGCGCTATCGATCTCAACTCTGCCAGAGCCATGGTCAAAGAAGCAATCTCTTACACTCAAATGGCGATTAACCAATTAAGTGCAGCTGTTGAATTCCCGGAATTAATTCAACTAGCAAATCAAGACCGGGAAGTGAGCAGATATGCTATTGAAATTGTCAGAACTATAAACCAAGAGCGAGATAACATAGATCGACAAATAAGCACAGCATTAATTGATTGGCAAGTTACTCGCCTAGCACAAATCGACCGCGATATTTTGCGCATCGCTGTAGCAGAAATGCTGTATTTAAACGTTCCTGACAAAGTGGCAATTGATGAAGCTGTAGAACTAGCCAAACGCTACAGTGGAGAAGAAGGCCATCGGTTTATTAACGGTGTTTTACGCCGAGTTACAGAACAAAAACAAACAGTTTAGCCTGGGGAAAATTCCCAGACGAAAAACAAACAAAAGTCAAAACTTTATTTTCCGTATCACTGCTTAAGATATTAAGTTGATAGTGTGGAAATAGCTCACAACAACTAAAATAACCAGCTGCAAATGGTTTTCAATTGGTTCCGTCGTCAATATCACGATTCCTCTGAAACAACCTCTCCACAAAAACAGGGAGAAACTGAGTCTAAAAAATCAACCCCGGAAACAGTCGCCAATCAAACACCAACTCCGAACACAGAACAAACAACGGCGTTAGACCTATTAGCATATGCTAAAGCTGCTTACCAAAACATTCAGCAAAAGCAACAATCCCAGTCTTCAGAAAGTACCGTTACTGTTGAGCAAGAAACAATAGCACAACAGTCTGGTTCTAAAGAAGAAGACATAGAAAAAGCCAGCAATGACCAACAGGAAGCGCCAACTGTTACCGAACCAGACACAACAGCACCTGCTAGCTTATCACTTTTAGAACGGGCAGCAGCGGAACGGCAGGCAAAACAGGAAAGGCTCCTAGCAACTGCTATAGAAGTTACTGAACCGCAACCAGCACCGCGAGAAGCTACTGCAACAACCACGACCCTACCACAAGAAATCCCCGAACTAGCTTTTGACGAAGGATTTTTGTGGTCTGCAGAAGTTCTAGCAGCACAGGGTCGGCGCGCAGAAGATATTTCGATTGAGGAAATTTCCTGGCTCAAAAGACTACGCCAGGGTCTGGACAAAACTCGCCGCAATATTGTTAATCAACTCAAGGCCATTGTCGGTCAAGGACCCCTCAATCCAGATGCAGTCTCGGAAATCGAAGCTTTGCTGCTACAAGCTGATGTGGGTGTAGAAGCTACAGAGTATATTATTAACGCTTTGCAGAAAAAATTGCGGGAAGAAGCCTTACCGCCAGAACAAGCGATCGCTTACCTGAAAAAAATCCTTCGAGATATACTCGACCAACCGCTACACAAATCTCAAAATTTCTCGTTTGCGCCGGAAAAAGACACTTTGAATATTTGGTTGATTGCGGGAGTCAACGGAGTTGGGAAAACCACGACTATTGGTAAAATTGCTCACTTAGCAAATAAATCCGGCTATCAGTGCTTGATTGCCGCAGCAGATACTTTCCGCGCCGCCGCTGTAGAACAACTGAAAATTTGGGGTAGGCGCAGTGGTGTCGAAGTAATTGCTAATCCCGGTAAAAACACTGATCCAGCGGCAGTTGTGTACGATGCGATCGCAGCAGCAATAGCACGAAAAACAGAATTACTGTTGATAGACACCGCCGGAAGACTGCAAAATAAGAAAAACCTCATGGAGGAACTCAGTAAAATCCGTCGCGTGATCGAAAAAAAAGCCCCAAACGCCAAAGTAGAATCACTATTAGTATTAGACGCCACTTTAGGACAAAATGGATTGCGGCAAGCTGAAGTTTTTTGTCAAGCCGCCAATCTGACCGGCGTTGTTTTAACCAAACTAGATAGCACTGCCAAAGGAGGCGTTGCTCTTGCTGTCGTGCAACAGTTAGGCTTGCCGATCCGCTTTCTTGGTGCTGGCGAAGGTATAGAAGACCTGCGTCCTTTTTCCAGCTACGAGTTTGTCGAAGCACTATTAAGTGGCTAGTTCTATAGTTTTGATTCTATTCTTCTTTGCAAGCTAGCTTGATTTAGGACTTACTGTTTTAGTATTGTGCAGGTAAACTTTACTTAAAATACTGGAAAAAGTGTAAGTCCTAAGTTAGTTTCTCTTTCCCAAACACCCAAGCTCCCCTTTGTTTAGTTAATTGCAATTAATTGTTGGAAAGTACTTTTCCAGATATGCGGGCAATTATGCTTTGCGAAAATACTTAAAACTAAGTTTTGGCAAAGAGATTATTTTTTAATTGTATAATTGGAATTTATAAAAATCTCTCTTTCCTTTTCAGAAATTCCCAAAAAGTAAAAGTATCTAATCTTACAAATTTTTCTATCTAAAGATGTATGACACGGTGATAAATCTATGAAAGAATAATTGGCTTTAATGTATTTAGTGAAAATTGCTGACAACTATCAACTGAGAATACTGCTTTCCACAATAATAATGAAATACTTCTAAAGTTTAAACAATACGTTATTATACTCTTGCTAAATTGTAAGTTCTTGTCTAAATATGGTTTAGCTGTTTGCAAGCAACCGCATTTGTTCACTATAACTTGCTACTGAATGCAATAAAATCCGTGCCTGTGCCTCAACTGCCTTCTGAACCTACTGAAAGTCATACTAGTGCCGCAACCGATGTTACTCCAGTTGTGGCGCTCAAGGAGCTTGTGGCAAGGTTGCATCGCGAGCAGAACAAAATCCAAGATCTACTCAGTTCTCTGGGTTTTGCCCTTAGAAGTTTCAACAATTTGAACCAGTTTTTGGAGTTGATACCGTTAATGGCAACACGAGTCACAGACGCAGACGGTAGTGCGTTGTTTTTGTACAAGCCAAACGGCCAAATCAGACTCGAACAACTCCACTGGCAAGACAGTCGCCAAAGAAAAAACATTCGTAAGGCGCTGGAGACTGCTAGCAGTCAAATTATTCACGTGCCAAATACATCTCCCCCAACCACTACCACGGGTATTTTGGATGACCAGATGCACCGCTATTTGGGACCAGACATGCAAATTTTTGGCACGGCAATTTTAGTCAAGCATGTAGAAAGAGGTTGGCTTTATGTTTTGAGTCGCGATCCGGAATATGCTTGGACAGAAACCAGACAAAAGTTAGTTCGTCTTGTCGCAGATCAAACAGCAGTAGCGATCGAAAACGACGAGCTGGCGGTAGAATTACGCAAAAAAGAACGCCTCGATCAAGAATTAGAAATTGGTGCTGAGATTCAAAGGCGACTTTTACCTCGTCAATGTCCTACTATTCCAGGTGTCAGCCTTGCTGCACGTTGCAAACCAGCCAACCGAGTAGGCGGAGACTACTACGACTTTATTCCTACCAATCAAAATTTGATTTTTCAGCCTGGTAGCGATGCAGAACAAAAAGCCAGCAGTTGGGCCTTAGTAATTGGCGATGTTATGGGTAAAGGAGTTCCCGCAGGATTGATCATGACAATGATGCGAGGAATGCTGCGGGGAGAAGTTTTGCACAGCAATTCTCCAGCCCAAATTCTGCAAAACTTGAATCGAGTAATGTATGCAGATTTAGAAAATTCAAACCGCTTTGTGACTTTGTTTTACTCGCAATACGATCCCTTGACTCGCACCTTGTCTTACAGCAATGCAGCCCACAATCCTCCTTTATGGTGGCATGCTGCAACCAAAACTATCACACGTTTGGATACTTTGGGCATGTTGATTGGCTTGGATGCCAACAGTCAGTATGAAGATGCTCAGGTGCAATTGGAACGGGGAGATACAATTATTTATTACACCGATGGTTTAACCGATGCAGCTAGTGCCAGTGGCGATCGCTACGATGAAGAAAATTTAGTTCACGAATTTAGCTTAGCTTGTCGATATTGCCACGGTCCTCAGGAAATTCTAGATTACCTGTTTGAGCGAGTGCAACAATTCATCGGTGCCGACAGGCAAAACACCGATGATATGACACTGGTTGTTCTGCAGGTAGACTAGCAATTACCTCAAGGGCGATAAATTTGTTGATATCCGCCAAATCTTGACCGTCTGGTCGAAACTGCCGCTTGCTAAATTATAGCCATCAGGAGTAAAGGCCACAGACCAAACTTTGTCGTTGTGTCCTTTGAGAGTGCGAATTTCTGTTCCTGCGGACACGTCCCACATCTTAATAGTTTTGTCCCAACTTCCGCTAGCAAGGATGTTTCCGTCCGGACTGAAACTAACAGACCCGATGCGATCGCCATGACCGATAAGGGTGTGGATTTCCTTTGCTGCTGCTACATCCCAGATTTTAATTGTCTTGTCCCAACTTCCGCTAGCTAAAAGCTTGCCATTGGGACTAAAAGCTAAAGAATTAATAGTTTGGCTGTGTCCCCTCAAGCTACGGGTTTGTTTGCCCGTTACCAAATCCCACAACATAATGCTGTTGTTAAAATAGTTGCTGCTAGCAAGAAGTTTGCCATCTGGACTGATAGCGATCGCATCTACTACATCACAATCGCCTTTAAGAGTACGGATTTGTTTTCCAGTCGCTAAATTCCAAAGTTTAATACTTTGGTCCCAACTACCACTGACCAAAGTGCTATTATCGGGACTGAAAGCTACAGACTGAACAGAGGCCCGGTGTCCCCTGAGGGTGCGCAGCAATTTTCCCATTGTTACATCCCAAAGTTTGATGGTATTGTCGGCGCTAGCAGAAGCAAGGGTTTTACCGTCAGGGCTGATAGCAATAGAATTAATCCATTGAGAATGACCTCTGAGGGTATGTAGTTGTTCTCCTGTTGACAAATTCCACAGTATGATAGTGTTATCTGTACTAGCAGAAGCAAGAGTTTTACCATCTGGGTCTATTGCTACAACCCAAACAGGCCGAGAGTGTCCTTTCAAAGTCAAAGCAGCATTCAAATTCGCTTGGGTTGAGCTTGCAGCATGCTTCCTTTGAGAGGATGAATTGATGGAAGCTGGGGAAAAATTCCAAAACACAAATGTCCCTAATCCCACTAATCCCAAAAGAGCTAGCGTCGCAGCTTCCCATACTTTCAGTGTTGAATTGCTTATTTTTAAACGCATAGTAGATTCCCCAGTTGCGCCATTCGCCATTCCAAATAAAAGTTTGACGGACAAACTTGAGAGTCTATTTATTGTAATCTTTTGAATAACTTTATTTACCCGTCAAAATGATAGAATTTCGGAGTCTGCTGCCTTATTGACGCCAAATTTTGATAGTTTTGTCAACGCCAACACTGACAAGGATTTTACCATCTTGGCTGAAGGCTAGAGATTCAACTGCACCACTGTGTCCGGTGAGTGTGCGAATTTCTGTTTTTGTCTTGAGGTTCCACAATTTAATAGTCTTGTCACTGCTACCACTAGCAAGGATGTGTCCGTCTGGAGTTGTGGTAATGACATTTATCTTACCAGCGTGACCTGCAAGAGTATGAATTTTTTCTCCTGTATCTAGATTCCAAAGTGTAATTCTCTTGTCATAGCTACCAGCAATTAAGGTTTTACCATCATCGGCGATCGCCAAGGATGTCGCCGCTTGGGAATTTTCTTTCCAAGTGCGAATTATTTTTCCTTTTGCTACATTCCACACTTTTATAGTCTTGTTGCGATCGCTGCTGACAAGAACTTGTCCGTCTGGACTATAGGCTAAAGGAACTTTTCTCGTCCCCGAGGAATAGTCAGTGACCAAGGTGTGAATTAGTTCGCCTGTAATTAGATTCCACAATTGAATTTTATTATCATCGCTAATAGCTAAAGTTTTGCCATCCGGGCTGATAGCAAGGTTATTTACAGACTTAAAATTCCCTTCTAAAGTGCGAATTTCTTGTCCTCTTGCAAGATTCCAGACTTTGACAGTTTTGTCTTCGCTACTGCTTATGAGTGTTTGTCCGTCTGGAGTAATGGCAATCAAATTAACCCGACTAGTATGTCCTTTGAGAGTACAAATTTCTTGACTCGTTGTCAAACTCCACATTTTCATAGTGTTACCGCTGCTAGTCACTATGGTTTTGCCATCTGGAGTGGTAGCAACGGCTAAAACTGGTTCGTCAGGTAATTTGAAAGTGTAAGCCAAATAAAAATTCCCCGCAGAAACTGGAGAATATTTGGGAGCAGAGTTATTTTTCGATTGCTCAAAGTTAGAGGAAATGGAAAGCTGGAGCCAGCGAGATTGTCGATAAAAAAAATTTCCCAATAATAATAGCAGCACAACAGAACAAAATAAGAATAAATTTCTCAGTAACGTATATTTTCTTGACAGATGTGTTGGCTGAGGTAGTGGTAGTATTACAGACAAATTTGTTTTTTGCTCTCCAGGTGATAATTTTTGTTTGTCAAATAAGTCTTTCAGTACTTGCTCCGCTGACTGATAACGCTGTCTAACATCTTTTTTTAAAAGTTTATCAATTACCTCAGCCAAATCATCATTAATTGGATTTTTCAAATATTGTCGCCAATCTTGAACCCAGGCATAACCATTTTCTGTCCATAATTTAAAAGGAGAAATCCCAGTAAGTAAATGAAAACACGTAGCTCCCAAACTAAATAAATCACTGGCTGGATAAGCTTTTCCATCCCTGATTTGTTCAATGGCAGAATAACCGTGGGAACCAATGGAAGTACCCATTTGTATCTGCACTTTTGCTGTTAGCTGTTTAGAAGAACCGAAATCAATTAAACACAGGCGCCCATCACTTTTACGCCGAATAATATTTTGGGGTTTGATGTCGCGATGAATAACTCCTCGCTCGTGAATAAATTTGAGAACTGGCAACAAATCCAGCAAAATATCTCGAATTTCTTTGGGAGAATAACTCTTTTTTTGCTGAAGTTCTTTCAACAAGTTCTGGCCATCAATAAATTGCTGTACTAAATACAAATAATTATTTTCTTCAAAGTATGCTAATAATGTTGGTATATGAGGATTTTCTCCCAATTGTTGCAGCCGTTGTGCTTCTTTATGAAACAGATCCATTGCTTTCGATAGTGCCCAACTATCTTGAAATTTCGGTGCCAGTTGTTTGATAACACAACGCTCGTTGAGTTTGTCTAAATCCTCTGCTAAATATGTTCTACCAAACCCACCTTCATCTGAAAGTACGCGGATGATGCGAAAGCGATTTCGTAGCAGTGTCACCAATGGAGTGTTGCAAGTTTGACAAAACTCCTTGTCATCAGAATTAAGAGGATGCGGGCAATCAGGATTTAGGCAGCAGATCATTATCAAAAAAAAGGAATACTGCAAAAACTATACTAAATTAGCCCCAAAAAATTTCTTTATTTAATTGAGTATTTCCTGCATGATAATAAAATTCCATTGAAAATTTTGTTAGTTGTATAACAGCGATTGTGTCATTTATAGAACTATAAGATGAAATTTAATTAGCTAAGAATACTAGGCTAATTGGTATGAAGAAAAACGTTTTTATCTGTTACTTATAGTCCAAGATAGTCAAAATGCTTCTGGAGATAGATTGCTGGTAGTGGAAGTAGTTATGAATTGTTAATGCGACACATCATATACTTTGAGTTGGCAGTGCTTCTTTAACTTAGCTTGCCATTGTTGGATTTTTTTAGCTGTCCTGGCTAAAGGTGGTAAATACTCATCCCTGGGTTGTTGTTCGGTAACTTTAGGACTACCTGCAAGTTGCTGGGTGCTCAAACAGTTAGTCAAAGTAGGTAGATACGATTCCATGCTCAAAGCCCAAATAACGTCGTCAACTGATTGAAAACGCTCTTTTAGGCAAATTTTGAGCATTTTAGATAATATTTGGGCAAAATGTCGGCTGAGATTCACTTGCTTTTGCCAATTAATTTCACCGGTATTGGGATCGCGGTCAAATTCTACAGGTGATTTACCAGTAAGTAGATACAAGCAACTGATGCCGACAGCGTAGATATCGCTAGCATACACCGGACGCAGGCAAAGTTGTTCTGGTGGTGCAAATCCGATGGTTCCTACAAAATTGGTGTTGGCACTTTGATGGTGAGAATTTGTACTCAAGTGGTACAATTCCTCTTTGACTGCACCGAAATCGATGAGTACTAATCGTCCATCATCCTTACACCGTAATAGGTTGTGGGGTTTAATATCCCGATGGATAACGCGGTTTTTGTGGACGTAGCGCAACACTGGTAACAATTCTTGCAAAAACCGTTTGACATCAGATTCTGTTTTTGGGCCGTTTTGCTTTACTTCCTGAGCTAAATTTAGTCCTGGTATGTATTCTTGAACTAAGTAAAATTCCCCTTGACTTTCGAAATAGTTTAAAAGCATGGGAATTTCGGAATGACTGCCAAGCTGAGCGAGGATTTTTGCTTCTTTTTGAAAACGGATGCGAGCTCGTTCCCAGCTTTGGGGATGAGTTACTTTGGGACAAAGCTGTTTGATGACACAGGTAGGATGAGTTGGGAGTGCTGTATCTTTGGCTAAAAAGGTTACACCAAAACCGCCTCTACCCAGAATCCGCAGAATTTTGTAGCGATCGCGAAATAGTATTTGGGTTCCGCACAGATGAGAAAGGTTTCTGCGAGCACTCAGTGTTTGGGGATTGGCAGAGCAGTTCATCGAGCAATGGTGCTAGTTGAGATGGAATGGTACTTTTATCATGTTTTTAATGTAACCACAAATATTTTTTTCTGCTAGTAAAATTACTTTGCTGAGGATGAAATTGTTGGTAGAGGACTATAAGCTCTAAGGAACTTCAATTGGAATTAAAGTATTTTCGGGCAAGTAACTGCAGAAGCGTCCTTCATCGGCAAGCATGAGGATCAAGCGTAGAGAATAGTCTGGCGGAACTTGTAAATCTGCCCAAGGTACGGCAATTTCCAAACAGCGATCCAGCGCTACTTGAGCGCGACTGGTGCGGGGTTGCCACTGATAGTGCTCGCTAGCTTCACGAAACTGAATTGATTGAGTTAGCAAGTTAATTTCTAAGTGGTGGTGGAACAGGTAATTAACTGGTTCTACATCTGGTACTTCGGCTAGGGGTGCGGGGCTATTGTACATTGTTTTGCCAGGGTAAAACCACAGCAAATGTAATTCTGGTGGTAAATCTTGTCCTGGTTGGACTCCTGCTTGCAAGTCTACGCGTAGATAAAAATTGAGGTGATCTGCTCCGTACCACAGACGTTGGATGGGGGTGCTGCTGTGCATTGTTCCTCGAGCACCACCTATTTCAATACGTCCAGCTTTATCCCAGTCTTGTTCGTCTCCTTTCCCATCTATGACTGGATGAATAAAGCTTTGGGGACGGTGGCTAGAGCGTGGTTCATGAACTTCTAAGGGGCGTTGCAGATAGGAGGGTATGGGTTCATTGAGGGCTTTATAAACTTGGCACAAGTGTTCGCGAAATAATTGGTCAAAGATTGCGTCTTGGTTGGAGGAATGTCCTTCACCGAACCACCAAAACCAGTCAGAACCTTCTGCTGCGTATAA
>Ga0272448_1000288_pt1 | contig 79965 bp, 75 predicted proteins | sample YNPCB0191_FD_202220 | JGI IMG/M metagenome (GOLD analysis project Ga0272448, IMG submission 202220) | Hot spring sediment microbial communities from Yellowstone National Park, WY, United States - YNP-CB-019-1 | ecosystem: Environmental > Aquatic > Thermal springs > Hot (42-90C) > Sediment...
TCCCGGTTGCTGGAAATCATAAGAACCCGCAGGAGGTTCTTATCCCGGTTGCTGGAAATCATAAGAACCCGCAGGAGGTTCTTATCCCGGTTGCTGGAAATCATAAGAACCCGCAGGAGGTTCTTATCCCGGTTGCTGGAAATCATAAGAACCCGCAGGAGGTTCTTATCCCGGTTGCTGGAAATCATAAGAACCCGCAGGAGGTTCTTATCCCGGTTGCTGGAAATCATAAGAACCCGCAGGAGGTTCTTATAATGGAAAAACTTGCGGTTACGATGGCTGGAGAAATAGCAATGAGCAAAGATCCAGGCGGCAGCATGAAAAAGTGGCGCGAGATTTTCGGTATAAGCCAAACAGAGCTTGCGGAGCATCTTAAGGTAAGCCCTTCGACATTGAGTGACTACGAAGGTGGAAGAAGAAAAAGCCCTGGCATTGGTGTCATAAGCAGGTTTGTGAATGCACTTCTTGAAATTGATTCTCAGCGCGGGAGCAGGGTGATAAAACAACTTCTTAAGGACTTTGAGCCTGGCGAGGAAGCATTTGATACGCATGAGTTTAGCAGTGCGATGAAAGGCACAGATTTCGCAGAGCTGATAAAAGCTACATGTGTTGCACAGCATGCAAGGCTTAAAGAGATAGTTATCTATGGCTATACGTTGATTGATTCCCTTAAAGTTATTATTGAGATACCGGTGCATGAATACATGCATCTATATGGAAGAACACCTGAGCGTGCACTAATCTTTCAAAAGGTTGCAAATGGCAGATCGCCTATGATTGCAGTAAAAATAGGGCGCTTTAGTACAGACATGAAGCCAGGCATTGTTGTTCTTCATGGTCCAGACGACCCAAATAAGATAGATGAGGTTGCAATAAAAATTGCAGAAACAGAACGTATTCCCCTGTTGGTCTGCAATACCCCGGTAAATGAGATAAAGCAAGCGCTGAAACCATTTGAAATCTAATTTTTTATTACGGAATCTTTACGAGATAAGTGTAGCGCAGCTTTTGCTTGCCATCTTTTGTAATGCCGGCAAGCGTTGTTGAGACCTTTACATTGGCTTTGAATCTTTTTTCAAGTGCCTTTGCAATAAGGCTTGCAATTCTCTTTGAAACAACAAGCATGTCAAAGCCGTTTTTCATTTTTGTTTTCCTAAGAATGCTGGCGCTGTACTCCTTATCATGTGCAATAAGTTCCTCTATAGAGGCCATTAAGGTTTTTTTCTTTGGGTTTTCTTTATCAGCCAGTCTTATCTGCATCTTTGCCTCATAATATGCTCCTGAGCGCTTCATGCAGGAGTCGCAATGCTTAAACTCATAAAAGATTCTGCAATTATATTGTGCCTCAACTTTTGCATTGTTGATAAATCCAGAAACCGCAAGCAAAGCATCAGCATACTTTTCATATTTCTTATATTCTATAGATATAGAAGGAAACCTTAAATCAGGAGAGATTTTTATCTTTTTCATTATAAATTCTTTTATGTTCTCGCTGCTTTCATCTACCCACCTGTGATTTATCCAAACCATCCCGCAGTGCTTACATTTTTGCATCGTAAGTTTTGGTCGTATCTTCAAAATTTTGTGGTCCTCAAGATAACACTTTGTGCAGAACCCGTTTATAAATGGTCCATGCTCGCTTCCGCATTTTGGGCAAAAGTTTTTCATTTGGATACACCAAGATAAATGACTTGATTGAGAATTGCATTGTATGTAAAAAGAATTGTAACAAGAAGGCGCTCTCCAATAAAAACAAATAAGACAAGCGGCTCAAAAACTGAAACAAATGAAAGCCCTAGTGACAGAATATCTGTTGCGAGCGCAATTAATGATGCGCCTGCAACAGTGGCCTTGTTGTTCTTAACAAGCGCAAAGTTGCGCCTCAAGCAGCTAGCAACAGGCCTATTCTCAAGCATTATCGTAGGATATAAAAAATAAAAGATTGCAGCTATTGCAAGCGCAGCAATTATAGATAGCGCAGCTATGGCTGAAGCAAGTTGAAAAAAATTTGAAGCGATTGTTCCAAAATGCGCTGCAGCTATTGAAAGCGGCATCATGACTAGAATCAAAATGCCAAAACCTATTGGAACGATCCTAAAAAAATTTCTCCAAGAGCTAGCAAAAGCTTTCCAAAGCGAAATTTTTTTGTGTTTGTAGAAATCATCAACAATTATTGGGTACATTGCATTTACAAGTATGTCGACAACAAATGCAAACAGCGTGATAAAAAAGATTGCAAGAAGCGCTATCAAGAGCGAGAGCAAACCGCTAGCTTGCCGCTGGCTTATCATAGGACTTTTCAGAACCTCATCGATTAGCTGTGCATTTGTTAAAAGCACATAGGCACCAAGAAGCATAGGGATGCTGTACAAAATTGCAACCAAAATTTTTGGAATGAAAAGTTTTGGTTCCTTAAGCAAAAGCTTGAAAGCATCTTTTAGGAACCCAATAAATCTCATTATTCACCAACCTTTACAGTTTTTCCCAACTCAAGCGGCATAGCATCAATGCCAAGCTCTTCTTTTATCTTGCTTTTGAAAGCATTTATCTTTTCAGGCTCGCCATGCACAATAAAAACCTTTTCAGGGCTCCATCTTTTCAACGCTCGAATCATCTCGCTCTGGCCAGGGTGCGCTGAGAAGTCAAACTTCCTTATTTTACACTTAGGTCTATATTCCTTACCATCTATAGCTATCACACCTTCTTCTATCAGGCGTCTTCCTTGCGTGCCCTCCACTTGGTAGCCTGTAAGGAATATTGCAGAACGCTCGTCATTGTAAAGCCTTTTTATATAATTTAGCACTGGGCCACCTTCGCACATGCCTGCTGTTGTTATTATTATTGCAGGCTCTTCTAATATCTTTCTGCGCTGGCGGTCTTTTTTCACCCAGATGGCTTTGTCAAGAGCCTTTCTCAAGCTTTTTGGATTTTTTAGATAATTCGGGTATTGCAATGTTATGTTTGCAGCCTTTTGTGCCATTCCATCAAGATATATTGGAACATCGACCTTATGTTCAACAAGCACATCAACAAGCTCATGAGACCTTCCAACAGCAAAAGCAGGAACAATTGCAAAGCCATTGTTCTGCACAATCTCAAGGCATGCATCAACAAATTCTTTCTCAACGCGTGACCTTGCTTGATGATCTGTGTCACCATATGTTCCTTCTATTATAACGTAATCAACAGGACCAAAGTTTATATCTGCTTTGCGAAGCAGCCTTGTTTCTTCCACCTTGAAGTCACCTGTGTAAACAAGTGATTTATTATCAAAGCTAAGCTTTGTTATCGCAGAGCCAACAATGTGGCCAGCATCAAAGAGCTCAAGTGAGACCTTATCTGTTATCCTTAACATTGTTTTATATCCTATGGGAAATGCAAACCTTCTTGTGCGCTTTATATCCACTTTTGAAAATTTTGCATCAATGCCTTCAATACCTGCAATCTTTAAGGAGTCGTGCCAAAGCATCTCGGCAAGGTCAAGCGTTGGTGGTGTCATATATGCAATTGGTTTGTTTTTTGTAAAAAGCCTTGGCAAATCCCCAGAATGGTCTAGATGCGCATGCGAGATTATTGCAGCATCAAGCGCAGTGTGCACAGGCAATGGGTATTCTGTTTCATTTGGCGTAAGCTTTATGCCTCTATCGAGGAGTATCTTATCGCCAACATCAATAAGAAAGCTGCTTCTGCCAACCTCACCACAAGCGCCAAGACCTATAAGCTTGAAACTCATGCAAAATTCCTCTGATAAAAGAAAAAGCCATTTAGAAAATAAGAAGGGTAAGCTTAAAAAAGGGATATTTCTGTGCCTTAAAAGCGAGCTAATTGCATCTAAAAGCAAAAAACCAGCAAAAAGCAATTTTTTCCAAGATTTTTTAATTTCCAAAAATAAATAAAATGCTTGTTATTCCTAAATTTGCCAACCGAATCCAAGCAAGAGCAAAGCCGCAATACTAATAAATATCTCTTTTTGTTTAGATACTTTATGATTCTTATGCTGTGCAAGCGATTTGGCACATTGCTTTTGCTTCTATTTTTTTTAGCGCCTTTTTATGCCCAACTTTTGCAGATTGACTGCAATCTTGAGCTTGACGAGGGCTTTGCAAAGGCCTCAATGGTGCTTTATCTTCATTCCGAAGATCCTGCAAACTATTTTTCTTTAGAGATGCCCATGCATCAAGACTTTGAGATTTTGAACATAAGCGATTCGCTTGGACCAATCAAAGATTACTCTATAAATAACGGAGTTCTTCAGATAAAGACAAACAGCTCTGCAAAAAGAAAAGAGGAGCTCATAAAGATAAATGGCCTTTTTTCAGGCCTTGATAAGGAAAGTTTTGCAGGTGCAACCATCGCTGAATTTTCGCTTGCAGCAGAGCAAGGCACAAGGGTTAATTTTCACGCATCAGGCATTGCTTTATATGGCTTTGATTCTAGCGCCGGCTTTAAAGGAACAATAAAAAATGGCGCGCTTAGCTTAAGTGGAAAAGGGCCTCTTTTTGCAAGGTTTGTTTACTCCTCAAGTGGAAAAAGGTTTGGGCGTTTCGTGGTTTTCGCTGAGGATATCGAAGATGAAAATAATATTAAAGATGCATTCGAGAGAGCAAGCGAACTCTATTTCATTGTGCCAAATATCCTTGGGGTTGAGCCAGCATGCACAGAATTTCCTGTCGTTGTTTTAAAAGACGAGAAATACGATGAGCGCATAAACAATTACAGCGCAGGCACCTATGTTACAGGTGGCTTAATCGTTCTAAAAGAGGGCACATTGAAGAAAAAAATTGCTGCTGTGCCGATAATTCTGCACGAGCTTACACACAGCTTCAATGCAAAGGTTTTTGCCTGGAATTCAAGCGACACAAGCTGGCTGGATGAAGGGCTTGCAAAATTCGTTGAGTATGTTGCATCTAAGCAACTTGGCATAAGAGTCCCAAATCTTTTCTATGGCGTGCAGAGATATAGCGATGGAAGATACGAATATACAATAGAACCTTCGAGCGACATCAATGCGCTCAAGCATTACTATGATTCAAACAGCACCTTCATGGCTGAATGGAACACAAATTACGAATCAACGCGAGATTTTGGCTATGCTTTTGCAGAGCTTTTTGTTCGCTGGTACATAGCAGAAAATGATTTCAATGCACTTCACAATTCAATGCGTGCTTTGGCCGAGGTTAAAAATAATGTCTATGATTCGCATGAGTTTACCAGGATTGTTCTTGAAAAGCTCAATGTAAAGATGGAGCCTTGCAAAATGCAAAGCGAAGCTGAGATGCTTTCATGTATAAATACGCTTAATAATTTTAATCCAAAAATCCCTCAAGCAAGCATTCTAAAGTTGGGTTTGGAGAGCAATGAAAGCATGGTTCCATTTGACATCTGGGCTGTGCGTAGAAAGAACCTGCAATATAAGTTTGAGGAGCTGCATGCGCATCTTATCGCTTTTCTTGAAAAACTTATCAGCACAACAGAGGCGCTTTCAAAATGAAATTCTCTGTGCAAAATAAAAGCGATATCTCAAAGATTCCAAGCGATGCAGAAGCGGTCCATCTTGTTAGGCCTCTTTCCTACAACGCAATCTCGGAACTTCTTGCAAGATGCAAATCGTTAAAGCAGATTTCAATGAGCGCCTCAACCCAGCGCAGGCTTTCAAAAAAGACAAAGAAAATGCTTGAAGATAAAGGCATATCTGCTGCAATTGTTGCTGAAAGAGGCAGGGCGATAGCAATTCCTCTTTCAAAGATGAAGCATGCTATTGAGATGCGCCAAGACCATAGGCCTTTGCGAGAGATTGCGCAGGTCACAGGAATACCAAAAAGCACTGTTCACTATTTGGAGAAATACTCGAAAAGGAGAAAGATAAAAAAGGGCAATGCAGTAATTTATTTGAAGTGAGCTTATGCCAGCAAGAAAGCCTTTGAGGCCAATTGTAAGGAGAGAGGTTTACCTTAAGCCAACAGTTCCAATAACTCATGTTCCAAAGGTTGTGCCTGCTGAGCTTCTTGGCATAGAGTTCAAACCAGACGGCACAATAAGGCAACCACGCTACAAAAGGATTGCGCCAGATAAGCTTGAGCCTGTAAGCAGCATGGTTTACAAAGATGTATATACTGCAATAAGGGCAACAAGCCACATAATTGCTAGCGTAAGAAGCAAACTTGAGAGGGTAAAAATTGTGCAGCAAATGCTCGCAAGCATGCATGCGACGCTTTACGAAAGTTGGCCTAATATGAACGCAAAGCAAAGAGATGCAGCAAGGCACTATCTCTTTGGTCTCATAGACATCATATGGCCAAGGTTGGAAAGCAGCAAAGGCCTTAGCATTGAAGAAAGGGATAAGATAAAGCGCGTTCGACTTGAAATAAGCGAGCTGAGGCGTGCAGCAGAAAGGCTCAATGAGGCAATTGCCTTCATGGAATCGGGCAACATAGGCGCAGCTCGCACATTGATGGCTGAGGCCTCAAAAAATCTTGTTGAATCAATGAAACATTTTTTAAAGCAAGAAGCATATCTTAGGCGTCGCAAGAAGGTTTACCTGCGAGAGCAGATAATAAGTGAACAGAAATTTTTTGCAACATATGATTCATTGCGACTTTTGATGCAGCTAATCTCAGGCCCAGCGCCAGAAATTCCAAGGGAGGATTTGGCACAACAACTGCGAAGCGCTATAGAGAATGTTGATGCGCTTTCAAAAAGATATGCGCCTTTTGGTGCTGCAACAAAACATCTTGTTGAAGCAATGGCTCTTTTGCGCAGCGGCGTAGCGCTAAATGAGGCAAGGACTTCTATAAGAAGAGCGATGGCAGCAATATACCTTGCAGGCTCAGCTTGCGTCATATTTCCAAGGGAAAGGCTTGCGGAGCTCAAGGCAAAAGGTGGCGAGCGCGTGAAGCTCATTGTTGCTAGCAATCAGCTCAGGCTTTTTGCAAATAATGCAAAGCATTGGTATGAAAAGGCTAGACCTGAGCAGAGAAGAAACATGTTTGATTTTCTGCGAGCGCTTAGGCTGCTTATCACAGGCACATCTGCACAGCAATTTAGCATCAATATTGCAAAGGCAGAACGTGCCTTGCGCGATGCCAAACCTGAGCAATGCAAGGAACTTTTAATGCCTGTTGCAGAAAAGACTGCTGAAATCTCAAAAAAGCAAAGCAAAAGCAGAAAAAAATAAAAAGCCTTACAACAATTCTTATGTTGTGATGTTATGGCTGGAGAACTTTACAATCAGAAGATTCTCGAGTTCACAAGGAAGGGAAATATTGATCGCGTGAAATGGCTTGAAAACATCGACAAGCACGTTCTTTCAATGCACGTTGAGCGCATCATAAGAAATGACAAAAGCGTTATGCAGGAGCTCATGCTTCCAAAATGGGTTACCTGGGAACTCCTTTATGATTGGGCTTTGATGCATGCGAAGAAAAAGGGAAAACAGTGTGTGCTATGCAATGATTACAGCGATGTTGGCATAGAGTTCAATAAAAAATTCATATGCGAATATTGTTTTTTGAAGCTGAAGAATCTGAAGTAGCATTGCGCGGTTTTTCAACAGTGAAGCCACATGCTGGGCATTGCCATTGCTCCATTATTTTATTACCGGAAACGTAAGCAATGCCTGTGCGATGCATTTTTGCATTGCATTTAGGACACATCATAAAAATTTCTGCCTGCAAAAAGGTTAAAAAAAGACAATTGGTGTATTTTTAGTATGATAAAAGCAATAGTATTTGATCTGGACAACACACTTGTCGACTTCATGAGAATGAAGCGTGCATGTAGCGAGGCAGCAGTACGCGCAATGATTGAATCGGGGTTGCAAATCGAAGAAGAGCAGGGCGTGAAGATGCTTTTCGAAATGTATGAGAAATACGGCATGGAAAATCAGAGCATATTTGATAAATTTATCAAAAAAGTAAATGGCAAACTTGATTATGGGATGCTTGCAAACGCAATTGTTGCATATCGCAAGGTTAAGCTTGGCACACTTGTGCCATACCCAAACACAAGAAAGACCCTTATAAAGCTTAAAGAGTTCGGCCTCAAACTCGGCATAGTGAGCGATGCACCGATAAAACAAGCTTGGCTTCGCCTTGCAGAGATGAACCTCCACGATTTCTTTGATGTTGTTGTTGCAAGAGGCCCAAGAGGAAAAATGAAGCCACATGCAACACCATATAAAAAGGCAATGAAAGCTCTAGGCTTGAGATCCGATGAAATAATTTTTGTTGGCGACAATCCAGCTCGAGATATTTGCGGTGCTAAGAAGCTCGGCATGAAGACCGTTCTTGCAAAGTATGGCCAGGTCATATATGCGCCAGAGGAAACCGCTGATTTTGAAATCAAAGATATAAGCGAGCTTGTTGAAATAGTTCAAAAACTTAATAAGCAGTAGCTGCATTTGCCAGCAATAAAGTCTTTCGGATTTCCCTTTTCCAATTATTTATATTCCTTTACCAAGCTATGTGGCTCTTTTTTGAGGATTTTTTGATGAATCAGCTCAACGCATTTATCAAGAGCTTTTTCAAGATCGGCTACTTCACCAACAAATGCTGCTGCTGTAACATGACCGCCGCCATCGCCGCCAAAAGAAACCTGAAGTTTCTGAAATATATCCCTCGCAAGGTCAATCTTGTAGCGTGATGCAAAGGAAAAACTTGCACGCCCAGCAATCCTTGCTTTGCCACCCTTAATGGTTCCAACAAGCGCTAAATCCGCGCCAAGGCTGAGAAGAGCCTCTGCGGTTTGAGATTCAAAGGCGCTTGCCTTGCTCAAAACAATGAGGCTTTTTCCAATGCCCAAAATTTTTATTTGCTTCATTGCCTTTAGCACAGCAATTCGCTCGCTGATTGTGTGCTCAGATGAGATAATCTCAAGCAATGATTGAAAATCTTTTTTTGTTTTCGGGATTACATCGGCCATTATGCGAAAGGTATTTTTGCTTGCAAAGGAAAACCTGTCTGTATCTGAAATAATACCGCAGGCAACAAGCATAGCCACAGTTTTCTCAATCTTCTCTGGCGCATTTTTTTTCAAAAAAAGCCAAAGAACCTCTGTTGTAGCTGTTGCATCTTCAATTATCATGCTGCAATCATCAGGGACTATTGCATCTTTAACCTTGGTGTGGTGATCAAAAAGAAATTTATCGCCATGAAAGTTCTTGACTTTTTCTGCAAAAGCCCCAAGCATAGCATAGGAATTTAGGTCAACTATAACTAGGATATCAAACTCTGCAAAATCAGGCTGCATGTTATAAGCGATGTCCATTGCCTCTGCAAATTTTTTTGATGCATGATTTATAGATTCTGGAACAGCAATTTCAACAAAGTTTTTTTTCATTAGTGCTTTGCGAACAATGGCTGCAGAAGCAATAGCGTCTATGTCGGCACCTTTGTGCGTAACGACCAATATTTTCTTGTTTTTAAGGCCTAAAAGCCTTGAGGCATTCATAGAGGCCCAGCCTATTTCTTTTCTTTGTCTTCCCTCGACTCTATCTGTGATTTTAGCTTGTTGAGCTTGTTTATCATAGAATCTTCCTGTTTCTGCAATGTGTCTATGCGCGCGTCAAGTTGCTCCTTGAATTCCTTGAGCTCTTTCTCAACGTCTTTTGCATTTTTTTCGATCATTATATTGCCCACAAGCTTGTAAACCTTCTCCTGCTTTGAATCCTTAAGCTCTGCAAGTGCGCTTTGCACCATTGCGGCTTGAATCTGGAGCTGCTGCTTCCTCGCACCTATGTTTATAAGTTGTTCTCTGCCTTTCTGGAACTCAACAATCTTTTGCTGCTTTTCCTGTTCTTCAGTCATCCTAAAACCTCCTTTTTGAAATTTTTAGAGCATTTGAATCTTTCAATGATATCGCGTGCAAGAGCTATGTGCCTTGCGACAGAGTTAAACGAAGCTCTCAATGCAATAGCATCGCATGCATCAATCTTAATCTCTATATTATTTCCTTTTTGCATCACTGCTGTTTCTGAGCGCTTTTGCTTTGCTCTGATGTCTGGCATTATTGCCCTATATATTATTGAGGCTTTTTGTTCATCGTCCATTATAAGCCTAAGCTTGAGCTTGTATTTGCCCATTTACCTTGCCTTTATTTTTTTTGTAACATCAGGCCTTGTTTTTATAACAATCCTGTAGGCACAGTAGGGGCATCTTATCTGATCCCTGGGCAACTCGTTGAACTCTTTTCCGCATTTAATGCATTTGTACATAAGAACACCATTTAGCTTTCTTTCTTCTCTTTTTCATTGCTCTCTTGCATGCTTTCTGGTGCAGGCTTTGTCGCTTGCGGCTCACCCTGCTCAAGGAGTTCCTTGAGCATAGGGAGGAATTTTTTCTCCCTTATCATTTTTTTTACAATCGCGCCTGTCATTGTGGTTGGCACGTATGCTCCGCCTGCAAACTTTGTTCCGCAATGTTTGCATCTGAAGATACCTGTTGAGATCCTCTTTACTGCTTCCGAGTCGCATTTTGGGCATCTGTGCATCTTGCGCTGTTTTGTCTCAACCTCAAGCACGCGCTCTCTTATAGATTTTCCGTATCGTGGGCCAAAGCGCCCTGTATATTTGACCTTTTTTGTGTCTCCCATTTTAACCACTGTGTGAAGCCAAGGCGCTCTTGAGGCTTGTCCTCAGCACCTCAGCTTTTTCAAAGGCCACATCGAAGCATTTTTCGATTTCAGCCTGCGTAAAGCTGCCTGATAGGCCTTTTTGGAGTGCGCATAAAAGTTTTTCCTCTGTGCTTCCTACAGAAAGCCTTGCATCTGTAGCTTTTTCCTCGTTTATGCTTGGGTCTAATATTATTGTGTCGTTGATTTTGGAAAATGTGGTAAGAAGAGGCATCTTTTTAACCTCAAGTTTTCCAATGTATTCCCCTTTTACTATGTTTTCGCCTTCAATTTTTGGAATTTTTGTGGTTAGGAGCGCACCAAGAGACGCAAGCGAGCTTGCATCAAAGAGGTTGCCAGCGTCGTTCACAACGTAGATATCTATGAGAGCAACCCAAGCCTTTTTACCTTCTTCTATTAAGAGCTTCTTGAAATCAATGGCTTTGCCTTCTCTTATGCATCTATCTACAACCCTTGCAAGCTCAATAGAATATTCGTCTGGTGGTCCAACTTCAAAGATTGGTGATGCCATAGGGGTAAACTCAGCGCTCACTGTCATTGAACCTTCATCAGGCGTGTCAGGGTATGGTTCACCAAGCTCCATCTTAACGCCAACAATCACATCTGTCTCACCAAGAGTTACCCTGCATGAGCCATCAGCATTTTTTGAGAAATCAAATTCAATTTTAAAAGGCCTATAATCATATAAGCCTCTTTCGTCAAGGCGCTTTCCTCGCTTTACATAATCGCGCACCTTGTCTGCCTGTAATTCCCACAAGATGTCATCTCTCAAGGTTTTCACCCCCTGCCAAAGTTTCACCTGAGTCTTCTGCATCTTCTGCACTTTCAAGCTGTTCGTTCAAATACTCAATCACTGCTTGCTCTTCCTTCTTTACCTTCTCATATTTTTCCTTCAAGGCGCTCTTTTGAATCTCATAAACCTGTAAGCACCCCTTGACTCCAAGTTCAAAGGCTTTTTTCCAATCTTCTTTGGAGATAAGGCCATCCATCTGGAGCAGCACAACCTCTTTTGTTCTCGGCATTATTGCTAGTGGCATATCCACTGCATCTTCAGCGTCTTCCTCTTCCTTGCAAGGGTCAAGTATAATGGTGCCATTTGCTCTGCCAACTGCACATGCAGAGACCATATCACGCATTGGAATTCCTGCGTCTGCAAGTGCAACACTTGCAGCAGTCAGCGCTGCACATCTTGTGCCAGCATTGCTGTCGAAAAGATATGCATATATGTCTATTGTTGTATTTGCAAACTTTTCAACAAAGATTGCCCTTTCCAGAGCTTCTCCAGAAACCTTTGAAATTTCAATCTCCCTGCGTCCGGGTTTTGCAGCTTTTCTGTCAGGGACAGAGAATGTTGCCATCCTGTAGACATAATTTACAAGCGCCTTTGTGGGATCTTGAATGTGCTGTGGCAACGCTTCCCTTGGTCCAAATACGCCGACAATTGCCTTATTTTGCCCCCACTCGATATATGCAGAGCCTTCTGCTCTGCTCAGCACAGATGGAACTATTTTAATCTTTCTTAGTTCATCAATCCTTCTTTTATCTGGTCTTTCATATGAAGCTTCCATAACCACACCTCATCTATGTGCTTTTCTTCTCGAAAAGCATCTTTTGTATTTTAAGCGTAAGGTTTGCTAAGTGTGATTCGTGCTCTATCTTATCAAGTGCTTTTTTCAGCAATGCTATGCCTTCATCGCTTCCCTTTGCCCAAATCCAACCATTCATTCCGACAATTATAGAGCATTTTGTTCCATTCTGCAAGAGCGTTAGCATGCTTGCATTCTTTCCTATTATTCTCGGCACCCTTGTTGGCTCCACTGGAATAATTTCACCGCCATAGAGCACGCGCACATTTGAGAGCGAAACCTCATTTATCTCATTTATTCTCGAAATCTTTGCACTTACAACATTTCCTTTTCTAAGCACAATCCTTGTATCTTCTTTTGATATAAATGAATAATAGAATGAATTTATGTCAATAGCATAAACTGAATATTCCTCTGCAACCACAATGCCTATTATCACATCACCTACCTTTGGCATATATTTTCCTTGCAAAGGAACAACTCTTGCAAGCCCTTTTTCAACCCTTGCAATACCTATTGTATCTGAATATATCTTTCCATTTTCTACAAAGACATGGGGGCCAAGCCTCATCTTCTTGTCGCTGACAAGCTCCCCAGGGATCACAATCTTTGGTTCCATCACGAATCCTCCTTGTTGAGAATTTTTATTTGGGCTTCGCCTTTTGTCAATTTGCTTATCTTGTCTATGAGCTCAGCCTTAAGCCCGGCTGGTATCTCAAGAACTGCTATGAGCGAGCCATCCTTCTGCCATTCTTGTTTTTTTACATCATAGCTATAGATAATAGGGCTTGCCCTGCCAGCATAGCTTGCAGGTACCTTTATTGCAACCTCAAATTTTTCAACAGATATTGGAAGCACACTGTGAAGCTGCTTTATTATTTTCACAGCTTGCTGTTCTGCAGGCTCAAACTCGCTTATAGGTATGTGCAATTCCTCAATTGCAGTTTCAATCCTACTAGGCGGATGCTGCGTGCCTGTTTGAGGATTGTAAGCATTCTTGCATATAAGCTGTATAATCTCCCTTTTCTTTTTCTCTCTTAGCATGCGCCTCTGCTCGGTTGTTAGCTGAATCTCACCTTTGGTGATTATTTTTGATGCAATCTCTTTTATGTCTGTGCTGCCAAAAGCTTCCTTTATTAAAGCCTCTGATTGCCGCTCACCACGCATCGCATCCTTAAATATTTCGTTGATAGCAAGTAGGTCGTCAAAGTTAACCTGCTTTCCTTTCTTTAGCTCCATTGCCAGATTCGGATCTACAAGGAGCTCAAACTTTTCGCCCTTAAAACTATAGCGTGCTATTACAGCATCTTCAAGTTTGACCATTAAATACCACTGCTAAAAAGTTAAAGCCTTTTTTATTTTGAAATGATTGCTTTTACCTCTTTTGATGTAAGCCTTGTGAAAGGTCTATCGGTTTCTATATAAGCAAACTCAACATTGTTTATATCAAATGTTTCATTTTTTTCCTTGCACTGCCTCATAATATTTACCATGAGCTTCACACCATCCTCTAGGAGCAGCTTTTCATTATATCTTTTCTCAAGCAGCTCCATTGCCTTCTTTTTGCTTCTTCCTATTGCTGTGGCTTTATATTCCGCAAGCGCACCAGATGGCTCTGTCTCAAATATGCGCTTCCTGTCATCGTTTACGCCGCCTATTATAAAGCTCACGCCAAAAGGCCTCATGCCAGCATACTGTGTAAATACCTGCTTTATCGAGCTTATCTCTTTTGCCAAAACCTCAACATCAATTGCTTCATCATAGTACATCATGTTTTCTTGTGCAAGCTCGCGCGCTATTTTCACAAGCCTGCGTGCATCTCCCACTAGGCCTGCGCTTATCGCACCTACATGATCATCTATCTTGAATAATTTTTCTACAGATTCCGGGATCATAAGGCTGCTTGTTATTGCCTTTTCAGCACCAAGAAGAACGCCTTTTGAATATACAAGGCCAAGCCCCAAAGTGCCTTGCTCAACAATCTTTGAGGCATATTCAACCTGGTAAAGCCTACCTTTAGGCGAAAACATTGTTGCTGCCCTATCATAGGCAGATGCAAGCCTGCCACCTTCATCTATGTACACAATTTTCACCCCTCAGTGAATATAAAGAATTGGTTGACTGAACAATTTATATAACATAATAATTTAAATGTTTTCCAATGCACATGTTTTTCACTCTAAAATGCCTTTCTAAATGGCATTTCGCTGTTAAAGAGGATTATTTAGAAGAAAAGTAATGCTTATCTAGGCTTGCCTGTGGCACTCTTCTATGCATTTAGCCAGGCATGATTAAGTCCGCATAAACACCTGATTGAAGCATTGCAAAAATTGCAAATGCAAATAACAAGATGTTTTGCTTCTTTTTTATTGTAGTCACCGCACCAATATTTTTTGTCATCTTTGAAAATGTTTCCATTTTGTAAGGCAAAATGCGTGCATTTGCAAAGCCGAAAGAACTTTGCAAGAAATTCAGATTATTGAGTTTTGATGCATTATTGCTGTGTTACCTCGAAACAATCATAATCTTTGATTGCAAATGGCACTCTTCTATGCAGTTGTGCTCACGTATGCCTGCAAGATAAGTGCCTTTTTTGAATGACATTGGGCCTAAAACAATAACTTGCCCTTGTTTCAGAGGAGGCCAATAGCGTTCTTCATATATTTTAAGAGGCATGCCTTCCTTTGCAACAATTTCCTTGTTTAGCACAATATCAAAACGCCAATAGTTTGAGTCGCTGTTCTTTATCACAAGCCATAACTTGCCTGTAGGCGAAACCTTTATCTGGCTAAGCCTAGCATTTGCCTTCAAATCCCAAACAACCCCGTTTTTAATCTCTGCCCAAACGAGAGTGTCATTTGGACCTGAAACAATAAGCACAGGCAAATCCTTCCATTCAAACTCAAGAGAGCCTTGAGAACATTTTATGCCATAAGCCTGATTTTCCTTTACCTCTTTTGTGAAATTAGCTGTTTCACCAGGCGCAATTGGGCTGAGAAAGTTTGTCCTTATGTTTCCAGCATTTGCATAAGAAAACATTGCAAAAATGCAAGGCTTTGCAGTATCGTTGTGCAAATCAATCTCAAGCTCGCCAGCAGGCACAGCAAAGACATCGTGATGCTCAAGCTGCGATGCGCTCAGCTTAAGCTTGACATTTGGCGAAACAGAGAGCAAATTTGATACTATGTATAGAACAAGAGCAAATGCTATCAGAAAAACAAAAAGAAGCTTGAGCATTTTTCTGGTCTTCGATACGCTTTTCTCATCGCTTTTCAAAAAGCCAATCATGCTTTTATAAGAAGAACAAATTTGTTTATTACCTTTTCGCTTTTTAATAGTGTTGAAAAATATGCGCAAAAATAGGCTAACTTTAACAAAGAAACATTTTGAGTTGCGACTATTTCTAATTGCCCTTATTTTGATTTTATTTTTAAAAGGCCTGTTTGGTATGATAGTTATAGATGGTGATGGCGGGGGAGGCGGAGGCACACCAGCACCTACGCCAGGAGAGTCACCAGAGCCAAGTGAGCCACCACAACCAAGCGAACCACCACAACCAAGTGAGCCACCCACAGATCATGAATGCCAGTCAGATTCTCAGTGTGGGCCAGGTCTATGTTGTGAAGCCGGTAGCTGTGTTCCATGCCCAACACCTGCAACTTCACCAACACCTACGCCTCAGACATCGCCAACTGCAAGCCCCACATCAAGCCCCTCGCCAACTCAATCACTGCCTTTTTGTGAATGTAATTTAGATAGTTACTGCCACAATATTTATGGCCAAGACTATTGCTGTGATGGCTGTAGTTGTTATTACTGTGGCCTCCCACAACAAAGCCCTTCACCTTCCCCTTCGCAAGCCCCCATATCATCCCCAAGCCCTTCACCTTCACCCTCAGCTTCCCCTTCACCCACAACAACGCAAACAATAGCGCCATGTGATTGCTTTGATAATTCTGACTGCCATGCTGGCTACCAATGCGTTAATTGTCACTGCGAACCATGCGGTACTGAGTTGAGGTGCAGAAATAATTCAGTATGGCTTTACAGCTTCTGTGATAGTTATATCAGCGAGCAAGAAAACTGCTCGCGGTATGATTCGGATGGTCCATGCAATAAATGGAAGTGCGAGTCAATTGGAAGCATGCCTACATACAAAAAGAGCTATAAGCAAGTTGAACGCGGGAACTGCGTAAAGCCTGTAGCTGGAGATGCTTACTGTGCAAAAAACACCCATGAGGAGCAATGTTCAGATTCTTTTTACTGTCAATACGGCTGCATTGAGCAGGGCAGCGAGCCGAATTGCATACCGCATGCTGTCATAACCTCAGTGCCTGGAGCAGATCCTTCGAGCAACACAATAACCGCTTTTGAAAATACCTCTGTTGAGCTTAGCTGCCAGCAAAGCTCCGACCCTGATGGAACAATAAACCAATGCAAGTGGTTTTTTGCTCAGCCATCGGGTAATACCTCTAGTATAGGATTTTCAACCACAATTGTTGTGCAGTTGGGCACAACATCTGTTACACTTGAGGCATGCGATAACAAGGGGGCTTGTGGTACAGCTAAAATTTTGATAAATGGGGTAAAAAAGACTGGAGGCGGTGATGGTGGAGGTTCTGCCCCAATATCTGAAAATAAACCGCCAATAGCATGCTTTAGCGTTAAGCCAGATGATATGCAGGGCATTCCAGATATAACTGAGTTCTCATTTGATGCTTCTTGCTCAAGCGATCCTGATGCAGGCGACTTCATCACTGCATATGCATGGGACCTTGGTGATGGAACAAAAGCCCATGATAAAATCGTGAAACATGTTTATGCGAATCCAGGCGCAGATTACAAAATATACACTGTTACGCTTATTGTTACAGACAATGGAAAAGATGGCACAAAACAAAAGCTTTCCGGAATAAAAACCGCATCAGTGCTAGTTAGCAGAAGGCTTTCAATGCTTTCAATCGTTGCAACGCCAAGCCATGGCATTATACCTCTAAGCGTTGTTTTTGTTGTTCTTGGTGCTGGCAGGAATATTTTTTCAAAATATGAATGGGATTTCGGCGATGGTTTTAAATACACTGGAAATTATGAAGCATTGCATACCTATTCAATGCCAGGCGAATACAATGTAAAAGTGATTGCGTCAAACAATATTGGTGCATCAACTACAGGTAGCGTACAGGTAAGGGCATATGCACAGAAAGGCATAGAATCCTTGAGCGCCTCAGATGCAAGGCTCTATGAAACAACAAGCATCAAAACACGCTGTTCTGGAACAGATGAAATCTCTTTGCAGATATCAACTGAAGAAGCACAGATTAGGCTCTCTAAAGTTCCTTGCAACACAACTTTGAGATACGGGCCTTTGCTACAACCAGGAATCTACGGACTCTTTGCCGAGATTGCAGAGGCTAACTGCAGTGATGTTGAATGCAAAAAATCAACAACATTCCATGTTTCAGAGGAAATACCTGAACTTAAAACCCCTGAGACAAACCAGCTTTTGGTAGCACTGGTGGCCTTAATTGCAATTGCGGTTGTCAGAAGAAAAAATCAGAGCTAATTGTTTTGCGTGAAAATTTTTTAACTATTTGTACTTCAAAATTCTTTGCCTATTAAGTTCCTTGCCTATTATGATTTTGCATCTTTAGCATAGCTTTTTTCCTTAGTGCCTTTAGAGTGCCGCTGACTGAAATAATTTCAATAGAAACAGTGCCATGGCGTATTTCTCTAAGGTGGTGCAAGGCCTCTATAGCTTTTTCCTTTGAAGAGCGCTCACATTTTAGAATGGCAAAGCAACTATTTTCATCCCACTCAATAAGCCTTGGGTTTATCTTTGAAAGGCTTTCATTGCCAAAAATCGACAGGATTGCATTGTTTATCGCATCAGAAATTTCTTTTGCACTAAGGGCTTTGTTGCAATTTATCCTAAATAATATGTACCTCTTTTTTTCTCTTTTTGTTTTCAAATTGTGAGGGCTCTTTTTCTGCATACTGATTAAAATGATGCTGAGTATTATATTTCTTTCTTCAGGTTTGCTTTCAAACCATTTTAAAAACATTTTATATTTTTATAAGGAATATGTCCCCCAAGGTTATGGCACAGCTTCTTGTGCTTTTTTTTGCAACGCAGTTACTTGGACTTGCTGTCGCAAATGTTCTGATTAAGGAAAATGTCAAGGTCACGATACTCACAGAAAATCCGGAAGACATTGAAAACGCCTTTGCCCTATTTGGCTACATCCTTCTTGTGACCATAATATTCCTTTTGATAATCACCTTTGTAAAAGTGCGTGGCATTACAATGCTTTTTGAAATTTTAGCTCTTTCTGCAACAGCTACACTTGTTTTCGAAGCTCTTTTGCCAGATATTGCCCTTCTTTTTGTCATCATCATAATTTTGCTGCGCCTCTTGCTCAAGGAAAACCTATTTGTGAAAAATATTTCAAGCATGGTTGCCACTGCTGGCGCAGGTGCGCTCATAGGCATAAGCATTGGGGTTGTGCCAGTTATAGCATTTCTTTCGATTCTCTGCATATATGATTATATTGCCGTTTTCAAAACAAGGCACATGATAAAGATGGCAGAAGCAATAACGAAAGATAATGCAGCTTTCACCTTTAGTCTTCCTTCAAAGGAAAAAACATACCAGCTTGGCACAGGCGATTTGGTCATGCCGCTTGTTTTTGCAACTGCAGTTATGAGCAAGACAAAGGCAAACTATGCTGCGCCATATTATTTCATTCCCGTGCTTGTGATTCTCCTTGCATCTTTGCTTGGCCTCTTTGCAACCTTTTACTATCTTGCAAAAAAGAAGCATGCTTTGCCGGCACTTCCATTGCAAGGAATCTTTATGATTGCTGCTTGGTTTGCGATGCTCTACTTAGGGCTCAAGGTCATTTAAGCGCGCAAGCAATCAAATCTTATCAAATTTCTAAAATTCATTGGCATTTAATCGCCGGGAGTGGGATTTGAACCCACGAGTGCTTACGCACACCAGCTATTTGGAATGTAATCGCTTGCAGCAAAGAGACGCTTTTTTGGTCTTTGGATCCATGATTGTTCAAATCCTTTTTCTAAGAATACATCTCCAAGCTGGCGCATTGGACCACTCTGCCATCCCGGCATTAATTTTTTTGTTTTCGCTATCAATATTTTGATGAATTAAGCATTAAAACCTTCATTTTGCCTTAAGGTTGGCAAATTAATTGCTTTTAATTTATAACCCTCTAAAACAAAGCTGCCATAAAGGAACTAAATAAACACGCCCAATTTTTCCTTCAATGTTTTTTGTAATTATATATGCCTTATCGACATCCAGACTCTTCCCATATTTTTTTAGAAAAAAGTCTATCCAACGCACGTCATCTTTAGAAATCTTTTCTTTGTGCTTAACTTCCACAGGTGTTGAGTTGATTAAAAAATCAATCTCTTTCTCCTTCTCCCGCCAGTAATATCTTGCATCCAGCTCAAATAGAACAAGATTCTCTACAAATTTTTCCTCAGGAACGTCAAACGGAATAAGCAAAGCAGGATGATAGGCATAAACCCTCGAAAGCTTTCTGGAGGCAACTCTTATAGAAGGCCTGAAATTCAAAACCCTTCTTATCAAAAAAGAAAATTCAAGGTAAAACAATGTTTTATATATGGTTGTTTTAGCCCTTCCCAATTCCTTGGCCATATCCTCAACCCGCAGGTATTGCCCAGGGCTAGTTAGAAAAATGTTAACAAGTTTTTCTAGCAGCAATACATCGACTTCTTTAAATTCTTTCGGAATATCTTTTAGAATAACTGGCTCGATGACAGAATTTCTTATATAGTTTTTGATAAAATTTTTATCCTTTTCAGCAACGAGCTCTGGAAATGGCCTCAGTAGGAATTTGTCAAACTCCTTTTCTAAATGTTCCCGGTATAACAAGAACCTTTTCTTTTCAATTGCAGTTCCTCTCAGCTCCAAAAATTCACTGAAGCTCAGCGGCTTTAGCTCGTAATAAATGGCTCTGCCAGCTAAACTTTTCTTAGCCTCTGATAAAATGTTTAGGTAGGCAGAACCAGAAACCAAAATTTTTATGTTAGGCAGATTATCATAAAGCAACTTAACATCAGCAACCCAATTTTTAGATTTCTGCGCCTCATCCAAAAACAAGTAAATTTTTTCTTTTCTGTAATCGATATCTGTTAATTTTGAATATTCTTTCAATAGCTCTTCGATTCTTTTGTCCTGCAAACTTGGCTCATCAAAGTTGCAGTAAACTATGTGCAAAGGATCTGTTCCATTTTTAGTCAGATCATCTATGAGTTGGTAAAATATCGTTGATTTGCCAACCCTTCTCAATCCAAAAATTATCTGAATTTGTCTTCTCTTGATATCTTTTTTTACAGTATGGAAAAGCCCCCTACGTTTCGCCGGTGCAAACTCAGGCCTAACATGTTTTTCGGTCCACCAGTGGTTTAGTTCATCTAGATCCATATTTGTTTTATAAGAGAACAAATATTTAAAGTTTTTGTTTTCTAAGAAAACAAATAATTAGGCGGGCAAATATTTGAAAAGCCTTGTTTTCTGTACCAAAAATTGTTCAATTCTGGGAGCGTATTAAGGATGGTTATTATTGCAATGCTTTTTATTGCAATCTTATCTAAACATCATGATTTTTCACATTTTGGCACACTAGCAACTTTGTTTTATATGCAAGGCTTTTGTGTGCAGCCTATATGTTTACTCCAAAGAGCGAGGCTACAAGGCCTAGCGAAAAATAGCCTGCATAAGCAATCACAACGCACCTAACAATCTTGCCAAGTATTGCGCCAATTATAAACTTCCTTAAATCATACCTTGTTAGACCTGCAACAATTCCAACAAGGTCAAATGGAAAAGGAGTGAATGATGCCATAAAAATAAATGCGAAGCCATATTTTTTCAGGCCTGCCTGCACGCTATTCATCTCTTTTATCTCACCTTTTGCAAACCTTTTTATCCCATGCCTGCCAATAAGGCCTGCAACATAGCCGCTTAGCTCCCCAATGCCTGCGCCAATGCCAGCTGCAATGCCAAGGACAGCAGGGCTCAATAGCCCAAATCCAAAATCAAATGGGCCAAGGAGATAAACAGCTGCATCTACTGGCACAGGAAAAAAGAGTGTCATGTTGCCGAGCAGTGCTGCGAAGAAAATTCCTATAAGGCCAAAGTCATGCAATATCTGCCTTATCCTCTCCACTGAAAGAAAGGCTAATGCTGAAGATGAAATAAAATAAAGAAAAACAATTGCTGTTGCGAAAATAATTATAAAAAGCACAACCTTTTTCGCTTCTGCGCTGCTGAGCTCTTTTTTCAATGAACCACCATAGTTATGTTAAAGTTAATAACTTTACCTTAATAAATTTATGTGTTTGTTTGGAACGTGAGCAATATGCAAGCAACTGCAATAAGAATTCCTTTAAAAGAGCTTGAAGATGCACAGTTTGTTAAAGTCGAGGAGCAATATGTTCCAAGCTATGCGATTACAAGATCAGGCCTGAAAGTCTCAAGAGCAAGCATTTTCGGCATTGTAGTTAGGCGCTACGAGAACGAGCGCTTTGCAGCGATAAGGCTTGATGATTTCACAGGCACCATTGATGTTATGGCTTTTGGTGATTCGATGAGCTTGCTTAAGGACATAAATGAATGCAATGCTGTTAAAGTTCTTGGAAGGATTAGGCAGGGAAACAACGGCTTGTTTATTTTGGCAGAGGGCATACAAAAGCTTGGTTTTTATGAGGAGATGTACAAAAGGCTTGAGATTCTTAAGTGCTATTATGGTTATTTAAAGGAAGCGCAGCAAGATATTAAAGAGGAGGGCAAAGAAAAGGCCTCTTCAGAAAAGGCAAAAAAGCCTTTGGAAGAGGCAAAAAAGAGCCAAGATAAGAAAAAGCTTATGCTTGCTGACTTTGTCTCTGCAGATGAACTCCAGATAGAAAGACAGGTGATAGAATGAACTATAAAGAGATGCTTGAAAGAGCTTACAAGTCAATGCCTGAAAAAACCCTTAAGAAAGAAAGATTTGAGATGCCCACAGTGCAAAGCATTGTGCAGGGCAACCGCACAGTGTTCTCTAACTTTTCTAAGATAATGGATTTAATAGGAAGGAACGAAACCCATGCTATGAAATATATAACGAAACAGCTTGCTACTGCAGCAAGCATAGATTCTGGAAGGCTCATATTAAAAGGTGTATTCACTCAGGATCACTTGCAGCGCATCCTTGAAAGCTACTTAAAAGAATTCGTGCTCTGTCCTGAATGTGGCAGACCAGACACAAAGCTTATTGAGCAGCATGGCATTAAAAGGTTAAAATGCTCTGCTTGCGGCGCAGTTTCATCGTTAAGGGAGCAGCATGTCTTCTAAGAAAACCATTAACAAAAAGCATTTGCAGCCAGAGCTTTTTAGCAAGGTTCACAGCACGCCAAACGGTTGTGTGCTTGCTGCAAGCGATGCAGAGCTTATTGGAAAAACCCTAAAATTTGGTGAGATTGAATTTCATGTGAGCGAGAGCTTTTACAAGGGCAAAGAAACAAGCAAAAAGGAGCTTAGCAAGCTGCTTGATGAGCACACAAACATAAACCTTATTGGCCAAAAGGTTGTTGGCATCGCATTGGAAAAAGGTTTAATAAGTGAGCACAGCATAATAAACATAAGTGGCGTGCCTCATGTTCAAATATACAAGTTGATGTGAATGCCTGAAGATGAAGAGATTATTTCACAAGATTCAGAATTTGTGCTCAAAAAGCTTCGCATGCCAGACCCGAAGGCACTTGAGCAATTTGCTATCATAACAAAGCTCCTTGGCACAAACAAGGTCATGGCAATGTGCAGCGATGGAAAAGAGCGCAATTGCAGGATTCCTGGAAGGATGAAAAAGCGCGTTTGGCTTCGTGAAGGAGACCTAGTGATTGTGCGTTTGTGGGAATTCCAGCCTGACAAGGCGGATATTGAGTGGCGTTATTCGAACAATGAAAAGTTCCATTTGGCAAAAAAGGGGCTTTTAAAAGGCCTTCCAGTTTAGCGATTGCTTTTAGCAATTGCTCTTTGAAGCAATTGGCTTCTGCTTATTTTTTAAACAAAAATGATGTAATTTTTTTATGGAAGGGCCTTATAGGATTGAAGATTACATAAAGGACGCAAAGGTTCGAAAGATATTTGGCCAGGTTTTCGACCAAAGCACAATCGGCGCAATACATGACCTGGCAAACAAAGGCTTCATAGATTATCTTGAGCACATCATAAGCACAGGCAAGGAAGCGCATGTTTACAAGGCATTGGATAAGGCAGGCCATGCGCGTGCTGTAAAAATTTACATGATTGAAACAAGCGATTTCAGAAACATGCGCAGATATATTGAAGGTGACCTTCGTTTCAAAAATGTTGGCCACGACAGGCGCGATATTATCTATCTTTGGACAAAGAAGGAATACAAAAACCTTGAGAGCTTTTCAGAAGCAGGGGTTCGCGTGCCAATGCCATTTGCATTTACAAAAAATGTTCTTGTTATGGAATTTATTGGAAAAGAGCAAGCAGCATTACCGATAAAGGAGGACCCGATTGAGGACATTGCTTTTTTATATGAAACGCTCGTTGAATCAATTGCAAGGATGATATACAAAGCAAAGGTTATCCATGGAGACCTTTCAGAATATAACATTCTCAATTTTGATGGCACACCGGTCATAATTGACTGTGGCCAAGCTGTGCTTTTCAATCATCCGCATGCCATGGAATTCTTTGAGAGGGATTTGAAAAACATTGCAAATTACTTTGAAAAACAAGGGATTAAGAAGAGCATAGATGAAATAAAGGCGGATATAAAGAGGGCAAAGGAAAAGATTTAAGCTAGCTTTTTTGAGCAAGATTTTCAATGCTTTGAATAGTTCGTTTTTTCATTTATTTTTGCCCTAAACGCTCCCTGCACACTTTTTTAAATGTTTTGTATTTACTTTCGTTGGAAGCCAGTGATTCCCTTATGCCCTCCACCTATCTGTTGGCACCACATGAACGCATAGCCGTGCTCATTGGGCCAAAGGGCAAGACAAAGAAGAAGATTGAGCATATCACTGGAACAAAGATAACAATAGATAGCGAAAGCGGTGAGGTCACAATCGAGGGCAAAAACGCGGTTCAAGAAATGCTTGCTGAAAAGATATGCAGGGCCATTGCAAGAGGATTTGCACCAGAGAAGGCATTTTTGCTTGCAAAGGAATATTATGAGCTTAGAATAATTGACCTAAAGGATGTTATTGGAAAAAGCCCAAGGGCAATACACACAAAAAAGGCAAGGGTGATTGGAACATCAGGGAGTGTAAGAAAGCGAATAGAAGATTCGTGCAACTGTTATATCTCTGTATATGGTGATACTGTGGCTTTGATTGGCCTTGAAGAGGACTTAGATTACGCCGAGTCGATTGTTATGGATATCTTGGCCGGTGGTGAAATTGAAGCAGCATTCAGAAGGCTTGAGGAAAGAAAACTAAGCAAAGGTTCTTTTGAATTTTAGGTGATTTTATGGCTAGCGATAAAAAGGCAATAAAGGAAAAAAATACTAAGGAACCAAAAGAGAGTGCCACTATTTTAACAGCCGAGGCACTTGCCAAGGAATTCAAGGAGCACAGCGTTGCTGAGTTCTTCAAGAAAAACATGCAGATGCTCGGGCTTTATGGCAAGGTGCGCATGCTCACAACAATCGTGCACGAATATGTTACGAATTCACTTGATGCATGCGAAGAGGCAGGCATATTGCCAGAGATTGAGGTGAAGATTGAGGAACTTGGGCCTGAATATTACCTTGTTACAGTAAGAGATAATGGGCCTGGGCTTACAAAGGAAACTGTTGGAAAAGCCTTAGCCCAACTTCTTGCTGGAACAAAGTTCCACAGGCTCATACAGATGAGGGGGCAGCAAGGCATGGGGGCGAGCGGTTGTACAATGCTAAGCCAGATGACGACAGGCAAGGCAATAAAAATAATAAGCGGAACAGGAAAAGGCAAGGCATTTGCTTGCGAACTAGCGATAGATCCAAAGAAAAACGAACCAAAGGTATACAACCTTAAAGATATTGATAGGGATTTCCGCGGATTGATGGTTCAGGCAAGATTTAAAGGCGTGCTTTATAAAGAGTCCTTGATGGGGCCATTGGAATATCTGCGCAGAACTGCAATTGCAAATCCACATGCAAAAATAATTTTTCGCTCTCCAAAGGGCGAACGAATAGTTTTCAATAGAACCACAACCTACATGCCAAAGCTTCCAAAGCCGATGAAACCACATCCAGCAGGTGCAACTGTCGATGATATAATTACGCTTTCTCAGGTTACAAAGGCTCAGAAGGTATCATCGTTCCTAAAATCAGAGTTTGACAGAATTGGCGATACTACAATAGAAAGATTGCAGAAGCTTGTCAATTTTGACTTGAATAAAGACCCAAAAAAGCTTACGTGGCAAGAAGCAGAGGCAATAATAAATGCGTTCAAACAGATAAAATTCATAGCACCGAGCACAGAAGGCCTTATCCCAATTGGTGAAGAGCGCATTAAAAAATCTCTCGAAAGCATTGTTCAGCCTGAGCATGTTTGTACGCTTACAAGACCAGCCAAGGTTTATGCAGGAGGTTATCCATTCCAGGTTGAGGTTGGAATTGCATATGGTGGGAAGGCAGGCATAGTTAGCGAGGAAGGCTCAGATGAAGAAAGCAAAAAGAACAATGTGCTGGATGTGATGGAAGAGCAGAATCAGGGCGTTAAGGTTGAAATAATGCGATTTGCAAATCGTGCACCCCTCCTTTTTGATGCTGGAAGCTGTGCTATGACAAAAGCAGTGCACAGCATTGACTGGAAGCGTTATGGCATTAAAGACCTCGAGAATATTCCGCTCACCATATTTATCAACTTTTTGTCTGTGCATGTGCCATATACTGGCGCAGGGAAGCAGGCAGTTGCAGATGAAGATGAAATAATGGAAGAGCTTCGCTTAGCTCTAATGATGTGCGCAAGAAAAACCGCTCACTATATCTCAGCTAAGCGCGCGCAGATTGAGAGAAAAATGAAAAGGGATATATTCTATAGATACATACCTGAGGTTGCTGATGCCCTGAGCAAGATAACCAAAAAGGAAAAGGAAAAACTCATAAAGAAGCTTGAGCAGCTCGTTCTTACCAAACTTAAGATTGAGGATAAGGAAGAAGAAGATAAAAACGCAAAAAAGGTAGAAGAGGAAGGTGAAGAGGACTATGAAGAAGAAGAGTAAAGAGATAGAAAAGCACAAAAAGCACGATGAAAGCCAAAGCACAAAGTCAATGAAGAGAATGGAAAAAGAAGGCCCAAAAGAGATTGCCGATCACATCAAAAAAATTGCCATGGATATTGTGAATGACATCGAAGCAGGTAAAAACCCAAGATTCGAAACGAAGCTTAGAGGCAGAGGCAATGTTCTTTTCGATGAAGACCTTGGCATAATAAAGCTTGGTGACAAGAGCTCAACAAGGACCTTTCTTAATATCGCACATGCAAGAAAGTTTATGCAAACAATGCTTATCATGGCTCAAACACATGAGTATTTAACCCATGGTAAAACCGCTTCAATCAGGGAAATATACTATGAGCTCAAGCATACTGTTGGAAAAACAGGTGAGAATACATTCGAGGACCAACGCGAGAGCGATGCAGCAATCGTTGATCTTGAGCATAGCATTGATACGATAAGGGAGAAGCTGAATGTTCATGCAAACCCCAAAGGAACCCTCTATGGCGATATAACCCTCATAGATAGGGCGCACCACAACGATACATTCAACTGCCTAAAGCTTGGGCGTGGTGGCTGGAGCATAATGAGCAGAATGGAACCAAATGAGATTGAGATAAAAAGCGTTAATGCTGACTATGTCCTTGTCATAGAGACAAGCGCCATGTATGAGCGTCTTGTTGAGGAAGACTTTGCGCGGAAAAATAAAGCTATTTTAATCGGAACAGGTGGGCAGGCTGCGCGTGGCACAAGAAGGCTCATACATAGGCTTAATGTTGAATATAAGCTGCCGGTCTATGTTTTCACAGATGGCGATCCATATGGTTGGTATATCTACAGCGTTATAAAGCAAGGTTCGATGGCATTAGCTGCCCACTCAAGGCTGCTTGCATGCCCTGATGCAAAATATATTGGCATGACAATACAAGATATCAAAGATTACAAGCTGCAGAATGTTACAGAAAAAATGAAGCCGATGGACCTAAAGAGGGCAAAGGAGCTTATGTCATATGATTGGTTCCAGAACAAACCTTGGCAAGAGGAACTGAAGATGGCTATGGAGCAAAAGGTAAGGATTGAACAACAGGCCTTAGCAAACAGAAGCTTAGAATTTGTGGCAACAGAATACCTGCCAACAAAGATAAAGAACAAGATATTCTTGCCATAAAATTATAAAAATTTAATGCAAAAATTGTAATGCGTTTTTGTCCCTTGTGCTCTTGCGCAGCTAGCAAATCAAATAAGAGATTGCTTAATTTTGCTTTCCAATATTCATAGCCTAAATAGTTTTGCCACAAAATGCGCAAAGCTAAGCAATTGGGCTACTTTTGTTTTTTCTCTTCCTTTTTCTCTTCCTTCTCCTTTTCAGCCTTCTTTCCTTCTTCCTTTGCAGGTGCTTCAGCGGTTTCTGCCTGCTCAGCTTCGGCAGCAACCTTTTCCTTCTTTTCTTCAACCTTTTCTTCTTCAACGATTACCTTCTTTGGCAGTGTTCCTATTGAGGCAACATCCTTGTGCACTACCACGCGAACCCTGCATGGCAGCTTTGAATTTGCGCGCTGCTCGAGTGTTTTTGATATCAAGCCAATATGCTCTGGCAATGTTAAAATGCTCAAGATAACAGTGCCTGGCTTTACTCTTACTGCTCGCCCTATGGGTACTCCAAATGCATGGCTCATGCCTTGGGAAACCCTATCAGCACCAGCGCCTTGCGCTTGTTTGTGCTCCCTTAAAACCTGATGAGGAAAAACCCTAATACGCATGAAATAATTGTCCTTCCCAACACGCCTTATCATGAACCTGTTCATAGAAATTCTTAATGATTCCAAAGCATTGTCTCTTATCTGAACTGCTTCGTCTGCAATCAAATCTATTATGTTCTCATAATGCTGCATTGGGTTGCCCATGTTGAACTGCCTTATCTTAATCGGAGGTATTGTACCTATATAGTTTTTCTCATGCACCCTAACGGCTACCCTTGTAAAAGGCCTCTGCTTTATGTCTGAATAACAGTGCCCAGGACGCAAACCCATAAAACGCACCTAAAAAAGATTTACTATTAAATAGCTGTGGGATTTGTTTTTAAATATTGGGGTTTGAGATAAGCCAAGGCTATAAAGCATAAGCTTCATTGTAAGCGCTCAATTTAGCGTCAAATCCTTTAGAAAAAAGTATTTTATTAATTTGCTGCAATAATATTTCTCATTATGGTTGAGAAAAAAGAGCTTTATGCGTTGTTTTCAAAGGAGTGGGAAAAACACTATAAGGTACCTGCCCTTATCGAGAAAGGCTTTGTGCGCAAGCGATGCCGCAATTGTGGGCGCTTTTTTTGGACATTGAACCCTGCGCGAGAGATATGCGCAGATTCAAGCTGCACAAATTTTGGATTTATTGGCAAAAAGACTAAGGGCTATGGCTATATAGAAACTTGGCGCGAAATAGAAAAGTATTTTGAGAAGCACGGTCATAAAAGCATTGCGCGTTATCCTGTTGTTGCGCGCTGGCGCGAAGACCTTTATTTTACAAATGCTTCGATAATTGATTTTCAGCCTTATGTTGTAACCGGGGAGCTAGAGCCTATAGCAAACCCCCTGATTGTTCCACAGCCATGCTTGCGCTTCAATGACCTTCAAAATGTCGGTGTAACAGGCCAGCACCATTCTGCGTTTATCATGTTTGGCCAGCATGCATTTAATTCCCAAAAAACAGGCCTCTTCTACTGGAAGGATGAAGCCCTTGAGCATGACTTCAATTATTTGACTAAAGTGATTGGTGTTCCAAAAGAGGAGCTTGTTTTCATGGAAGATGTTTGGGCTGGCGGCGGTACCTTTGGCCCAAGCATGGAATACCTTGCCCATGGAGTTGAGCTAGGCAATTGTGTTTTCATGCAGTTCAAGGAAACTGCTAGCGGCTACGAAGAGCTAAAAACAAAGGTAATAGATATGGGCGCCGGCTTAGAGCGCCTTGCTTGGTACACAAATGGCACAGCTACAACATATGATGTTGTTTTCAAAGATGTTATGAAAAAGATGCTTGCAGATGCTGGCCTGAAATATGACTCAAAGAAATTTATGGAGTTTTCAAAATTGGGCGGAATGCTCAATGTTGAAAATGGCATGCTCAAGGAGAAGCATGCAAAAATCCTTCAGAGCATTGGTTTGAGCAAGGAGGAATTCGAAAGCTCAATAAGGCCTCTTCAGGCACTCTATGCTTGTGCAGATCATCTGAAGGCATTGCTCTATGCAATCACTGATGGAATGCTTCCAAGCAACAGCGGTGGCGGTTACAATTTAAGGATACTGCTTCGCAGGGTTCTTGGCTTCAATGAGGAATTTGATCTGCGCATAGATATCCCTGGCATAATTGAGCTGCATGCAAAGACCTTGAAAGACCTTGACCCCATACTTCTTGAAGGTGTGCAGTCAACAATTGATGTTATCGATGAAGAGATAAAGAAAAACAACGAGCTTAAGGTAAAGGCGAAGCAGATAATAAGCACGATAATAGAAAAGGCAAAAAAAGGCGTAAAGCCAAGCGAGAGCGACTATGTGAAGCTTTATGAAAGCAATGGAATTGCGCCAGAGCTGATAGAAAAAGAGGCTTTGAAAAGCGGAATTGAGCTTGAAATTCCTGAAAATTTCTACTATTTGATTGCAAAGAAAAACGAAAGAGAGGTGCCAAAGGAGAAAAAACCTTTGCTCTCAAAGGACTATCCGAAAACAAAGGAACTCTATTACGATGACCCTCTTCTTAAAAGCTTTAAGGCAAAAGTGCTTGGTGTTGAAGGCAGCTTCGTTATTTTGGATAAAACAGCTTTTTATGGAACCTCAGGTGGTCAAGCACATGATACCGGAACACTAAATGGCATAGCGGTTATTGATGTTGAGAAGCACGAAGGAATAACCCTGCACAAGGTTGCGGAGCCAAATAAATTTAAGGTTGGCGCCACTGTAACAGGTGAGATTGATATTGAAAGAAGAAAGCAGCTGATGAGGCATCATAGCGCCACGCACTTGCTTAATGCATGCTGCAAGAGGCTTCTGGGCAGGCATATATGGCAATGCGGTGCGCAGAAAGATGTAAACAAGGCGCATTTGGATGTTACACATTACAAGCGTATCACAAAGGAGCAGCTCTATGAGCTTGAGCGCATGGTCAATGAGCTTATACTTGCAGACATCCCTATAAAGACATTTTTTATGCAGCGCAATGAGGCAGAGCAAAGATATGGCTTTACCTTATATCAGGGCGGCTATGTTCCTGGAAAGGAGCTTCGCATTGTTGAGATACCAAATGTTGATGTTGAGGCTTGTGGCGGTACGCATGCTTTAAGCACAGCAGATATCGGCTTCTTTAAAATTATAAAGCGCGAAGGCATTCAGGATGGTGTTGAGCGCATAACATTTGTTTGCGGCTTAGAGGCACTTAAGTATGTTCAGGAAAGAGAAAAGATACTTGAAGAGGCGGCAAGCGAACTTTCCGTGCAAGCGCATGAACTGCCAAGGACTGCAAAGCGCTTCTTCAAAGAATGGAAAGAGCTTAAGAAAAATTTGGATGAGGCAAATGAAATTATTGCAAGCCTTGCGAGCAAAGAGCTTATTGCAAGCAAAGCAAAAATGGAAAAGGCCTATTTTGAAGGCCTTAATTTAAAGCAGATTATAGAAATAGGTAACAAAGTTATTGCAAAGAAGCCGCAAGCATTGCTTATCCTCGGAGCTGGACAAAACATCGTGGTTTTTTGTGGCAATACCTCTGGCAAGAATGCCGATGAGGAACTAAAAAAGATACTTTTGAAAGTTGGTGGAAAAGGCGGTGGAAGCCCAAGGATGGCAATAGGCACCGCAGATGCAGAAAAAATAAAGAAATATTTTAATGAAACTCAGGCTGAGACTTCATAATCTTTAAAATATTTTTCACATTTTATGCTTTATAATTTAAATCCGAGGGTCAAAGATGGAATTTTCAAAAATCGAAGAAAAATGGCAAAAATACTGGTCTTCTGAGCATATATTTGAACCAGAGATAGACCGCAAAAAGGAGCCATTTTATCTTCAAGTTGCTTATCCTTATCCAAGCGGTGCTATGCACATAGGCCATGCAAGGACATACACTGTTGCTGATATTGTTGCAAAATACAATATGCTCAAAGGACGTAATGTGCTAATGCCAATGGGCTGGCATGTTTCAGGTACGCCTGTTATTGCTGCTGTTGAGGCGCTGCAGCATGGTAATGAAAAAACCATAAAGGTTTTCCATGAGAAGGCGCGAATACCAAAAGAAGACCTGAAATTTCTTATCGCTGGGCCTGAAAGCTTTGTGGATTACATGATAAATAAAGCAAAGTATGGCTACAAGGCAGGTTTCAAAAAGCTTGGCTTAGGAATTGACTGGAGAAGAGAGCTTAAGACAATAGATCCACAATACAAGCGTTTTATCGAATGGCAATATAAGAAACTCTATGCAAAGGGTTACATTATAAAGAAGCGTTATCCTGTACGATACTGCCCTTCTTGCAAAAATCCGGTTGGAGACCATGACTTGAGCGAAGGCGAAGGCCTTGGCATACAAGAGTTTACGCTGCTAAAATTCAAGCTTTCTGAAGGAAAATTTTTGGTAGCTGCAACGCTTCGCCCAGAGACTGTGTTTGGGCAAACAAATCTTTGGATAAGGCCTGATGTTGAATATCTTAAGATGAAGGTCGGCAAAGAGGAATGGATTGCAAGTAAAGAATTTTTTGAAAAGTATATAAACCAGAACAAGCATATTGAAAAAATAGGTACGATCAAGGGTTCTGAGCTTATAGGAAAATATGTGCTTGCACCTGGAATTGAGCGCAATATAATAGTGCTGCCTGCAAGCTTTTGTGACACAGCAACAGGCACAGGCATTGTAACATCTGTGCCAAGCGATGCACCAATAGATTATGTAGCACTTAAAGACTTACAGGAAGACGAAAAACTCATGAAAACATATGGCTTAGACCCTGAAAAAATCAGGAGCATTAAGCCAATCCCAATAATAGATGTTCCTGAGTATGGCGAACTTGCTGCAGTAAAGATAAGCGAGCAACTTGGGATAAAAAATCAGGCTGATGCTGAAAAACTTGAAGAGGCAAAGAAGATTGTATATAAGCTTGGCTTTCACAAAGGCATCATGAACAAAAACTGCGGTTCTTATGCTGGAATGCCTGTAAATAAGGCAAAAGAGCTTATAAAAAAGCTGCTGCTTGAAAAAGGCGAAGCTGCAATCTTCTATGAGCTTGAAGGTCGCATAGTTTGCAGGTGTGGTGCTGAATGCATAGTGCGCGTGCTTGAAGATCAGTGGTTTGTGAAATATTCAGATGCCAAGTGGAAGGAAGAATCGAAGAAAACGCTTGCTAATATGAAAATTGTCCATGAATCTTTTAGAGCCCAATATGAGAAGGTATTCGACTGGCTTGAAGATAAGCCATGCACGCGCTCAAAAGGTTTGGGCACGAACTTTCCATGGCAAAAGGAACTTGTGCTTGAGCCGCTTGCAGATTCTACAATCTATATGGCTTACTTTACAATTTCTCATTTAATAAAAAAGGTGCCTGCTGAAAAGCTCGAGGAAGAGGTCTTCGATTACATATTCTTAAACAAGGGCGACTCCAAAAAAATTGCAAAGAAATATGGGATTGATGCTGCACTGCTTGAAGAGATGAGAAAATCCTTTGACTATTGGTATCCGCTTGCTTATAATGTCAGCGCATTGGAGCTTATACCAAACCACATGTCATTTTCCATATTCCAACATACAGCAATATTCCCACCAGAAAAAAGGCAAAAAGGAACACTCAACCTTGGCATGGTTGTTCTTGAGGGCCGAAAGATGTCCTCTTCAAAAGGCAACGTTGTTCTCATAAACGACCTTTGCGATACCCTGGGCGCAGATTTTGTCAGGTTTTTCCTTGTGAATATTGTTGAGCCTTGGGAAGAGCTTAACTGGCAACAGTGCGAGATCGAAAAAATCTTCACAAAGCTTAGGAATTTCGTTGAGATAATCTTCTCAATTGCTGAGAATGCCAAAGAAACCGCAGAGCTAAAATCAATGGATATGGCTGAGAAATGGTTTTACAACAAGCTCAATGAGAGGATAAATGAATACAATTCAGCAATGGAAAATATAGAGCTAAGGCGCGCTTTGCAAGGAATATCATTTCAGCTCATGAAGGATTTCGCATGGTATGAAAAAAGAAAAGCACGAGAAAGCAAGGCGATAAATTATTACTTTGTAAAAAATTGGGCGCTTTGCATAGCGCCATTTATGCCACATATTGCCGAAGAGCTTTGGCACAAGCTTGGCTTCAATAGCTCTATTTTTAGAGAAAAGCTTCCGGTAAATCTTAAGATTGATGCAAAGCTCAATACGGGCGAGGAGCTAATAGCAAAAGTTGTTGAAGACATAAATGAAATCAAAAGGCTTGCGAATATTCAAAAGCCAAAAAAGATTGTCATCTATGTGGCAAGCAGCTGGAAATGGGAATTGCTTAAGCTATTAAAGGAAAAACTTTCAGCTACAAATGCTAGCGATGCGATAAAGCTAGCAATGGGCAAGCCTGAATTTCGGACAAAAGGCCAAGAAGCAGTAAATGTTGCAAACAAACTTTGTGCGCACTTCACAGAGTTCCAAAAAATAGATCCTATTGATGAATACGGCGTTCTGAATGAAGCTAAGCAGTTTTTATCAAAACAGTTTGAATGCACCATAATGATACAGAAAGAAGAAAAGGCAGATTATGACCCAAGGAAAAAAGCAAAAGATGCGCTGCCATTAAAACCAGCTATTTATATGGAATAGCATGCTTAGCTATTGAAAGATTTTTAAAATTATAAATATTGCCCCTATTGATGTTGGCCTTGCAAAATCTTAGCTATGAGCTGTTTTGTCTCATACCTTTTTGCAAGGTTCAACCAGTTTTTATCAGCTTGCTTTTCTTCTGCATAGAATAGCTCAACCCTGTCAGCTGGTTTAAGTTCGTAGCTTAGCGAAACAAACTTTCCATGAACCTTCGCTGCAATTAGCTTTGGAGCACTCTCGGGTTTAAATCTAAAGGCAAAGTCAAGTACGCTTGAGCCCTGTGGCAAAAACACAGCTTTGCCATTTTCATCAAAAACTGTTATCTCTCGACCAAAATGCTCTGACTTTATTGCCTTCTCAAATTCTGCTTGCGGTAGCTTTGCAAGCTCTGAAAACCTCGAAGCAAAGATAGAGACCTTTTTAGAGCCAAGCATCTTTGAGATACCCCACTCCTTGAACTCATCTGTTTCCTTTGTTCTTATATACACCTTTATAGGTTTTCCTTTTGGCCCTATTACTGATGTGTGCAGAGCCTTATAGTTTCCTGAAGGCACTGCGATAAAATCCTTGAATTTCCTTGGCATAGGGTAAAAGTTCTCATGAACAATTTTTAGAGCGAGATAACAGGCATCCTTTGAGTTTGCAACAATCACAAGCGATACAAAGTCATAAAGCTCCTCAAGGGTTTTCCCTTCATTTATCTTCTTAAAATAATGGTAAAGGTTCTTTTTTTCCTTTTTGAGAACAAATGTTGCGAATGGCTTTCTTATGAGTTTTTTTCTTAGAATCTCAATGGCTGCATTTACCTCCTCTTCTTTTTCATTATAGAGCTTCTCAAGCTTTTCTTTTAATGCTTCATATTCCTTTGGCCATAGCTGTGAGAAGCATATGTCCTGCATCTCGTAAGCCATTTTTTGCAAACCTGCAAGCTCCGCCAAAGGCGCGTAAAAATCGAGTGCCTGCTTGCATATTGCTCTTCTTTTTCTCTTATGCATGAACTCTATGGTGCGCAGGTTGTGGAGCTTATCAGCAAGCTTTATCAACAAAACCCTTTCATCAGCGCATGCACTGCTCAGAAGTTTTTTCATATATGCATACCGGTTCTTATGCTCGGAGCCAGCCTTTGTAAGTGCAGAAACAAGAGATACGATTTCAGCGCCAAACTCCTTTTCAAGCTCCTCTTTCGTAACATCTGTGTCTTCGAGAACATCGTGGAGCAGGGCAGCAGAAATCGTCTTTGCATCAACGTTGTACTCGCTCAAAATCAAAGCTGTTGAAATAAGATGCGTAAAATACGGCTCTCCAGAAAATCTTTTTTGTGCACCATGCTTTTTCTTCGAAAATGCATATGCTTTTTTTATTAAACGAAATTCCCTTGATGCAAGTCTGCGCCTGATGAAAGAAACTGCATTTTTTACAAGGAGGATATCAGGCCTTGCGTACTGCTTAGATATTTTTTTAAGAAGCTCGTTAAGTTTTTTCTCTTCTTCTGTCTTTTCCTTTTTTTGCTCCATTCTTATGAACATTACATCTCCTCAAGGACTGGTATGTTGAGCAGGCGCATAGCATTTGCAATGACAATGCTTGTTGCTTCAACAAGACAAAGCCTTGCATCTCTTTTGCCATGCTCAGCTTCAAGGACAGGCAGCTTGTGATAAAATGTGTTGAAGAGCTGGCACAGCTCTATAAGATAATTGCAGATAACATTCGGCTTTCTTTCCTCCAATGCTTGCTCTACAATTGCGCCAAAGGAATAGATCTTCTTTATTATCTCCCTCTCAGCCTCATCAGAAAGCAAACTATAATCAACCTTTTCGCAAGCATTTTTTCCTTTTTTTTCAACGCTACGCGCATTTCTAAGTATGCTTTTTGCCCTCGCATAAGTGTATTGAACATAAGGTCCTGTGTTTCCCTCAAACGAAACACTTTTTTCAGGCTCGAAAAGTATGGTTTTCTTTGGTTCAATTCTGAGCATTGCAAACTTTATGGCTGCAAGTGCAATTGCAAGCGCTCTGCGCTCAAGCCTCATTCCAGATAGCTTTGTTCTCTTTAGAATCTCTTGCTTTGCAAGCTCTTTGATATGCGCAATAAGGTCATCTGCATCAATGACCTTTCCTTCCCTGCTTTTTAACTTTCCTTCTGGCAGAAGCACAAGGCCATAGCTTAAATGTTCATTTCGGTTGTGCCAGCTGTAACCCAAAAGCTCAAATATTCTAAAAAGCTGCTTGAAATAATCGTCCTGTTCACTTGCAACAACAAAGATGTTTCTGTCGAGGGCATAATGTTCTATCTTGTATTTCGTGAGCACAAGGTCGTTTGAAATATAGATGCTTGTGCCATCCTCGCGTAGCACAACCTTGTCTGGCAGAGGCGCGAGCTTTGCAACAATTGCGCCTTTTTCGTTCTTGTAGAAAATCCCTTTTTTAAAGCCTTCTTCAATTATTTCGTTTACCTTGTGATAAAATTCGGATTCAAAAAAGAAAACATCAAACTCTGAGCCAAAGGTCTTATAGGTTTGCTTGATGCCTTCGAGCGCCCAATTGCGCATCTTTTTCCAAAGCATAATAGTCTCTTTGTCCTTTGCTTCCCATTTTTGCAACAGCTCCCTTGCTTTTTCATTCAGCTCAGGATTTTCCTTTGCCTTCTGGTGGAACATCACGTAATAATTTCCAACAAATTTGTCCCCTTTTATTCCAGTGCTTTTTGGGGTTTCTTTATTTCCAAAAAGTTTATATGCAAGCATTGCTTGGCATATGTGAATGCCTCTGTCATTTATGAGATTTGCTCTTATCACATCATAACCGCAGAATTTGAAAATGTTGCTTATGGCCATGCCAATGCTATCGTTTCGAAGATGGCCTAAGTGCAAAGGCTTGTTTGGATTTGGCTGCGAATATTCAATCATGATGCGCATTCCCTTTCCTTTATTGTTGCTTCCAAATCTTTCCCTTTCAGCAAGCACAGCTCTTATTGCAAGTTCGCTGAGATGCTTTGCGTCTATGAAAAAATTTAGATAAGGCCCTATGGCAACAGCCTTGGAAAAGCCTTTTGGCAATGAAATAGATTTTGCAAAATCATCTGCAAGCTCTTGCGGCTTCTTCTTTAGCTTCTTTGCAAGCGAAAAGCAAGGCAAGCTGTAGTCGCCGAGCTCCTTGCTCGGCGGAACTTCGATGAGCTCGCCGACCATTGCCTCATCAAGATTAAACTGCTTTGCAATGCTTTTTGCAAGCTCTTGCTTCAAATATAACATATCTAAAAAAATAAGGGAATTGTTTTTAAAATAGCCATTCTTCAAGATAAACCTTTAAAAAATAAATTGGGGCCAAATTTTAATTAGGAACGCTTGCTTGGTGAAAAGATGGAAGCTTTGCGCATGCTAAAAGCAGTTGAGCAAGAGCTAAATGAGCGCATTCGCAAAGCAGAGGAAGAGAAATGCAAGCGCATTGAGGAAGCACGCAAAAAAGCTGAAAAGATTTTGGAGCAGGAGCGCGCAAAGGCAAGCCATGAGGCAGAGGAGCTTATAGAAAATGCTCGCCATGAAGCAGAGGCTGAAGCCAGAAAGATTCTTGGGCAAAACAGGCGTGAGCTTGAAAAGATAAGAGAGAAACTTAATGCAGAGCCAGAAAGGGCAATCCAAATGATTTTTGATTGGTTGCTAAAAAACTCTTAACAAAAGCTTTCGCTAGGCAGAAAAGGAGCAACAAAACAAAAGAAGCAAATAAATTAGACTTGCACAAAAAAGAAATTCCAAAACTTTGCTTTATTAAAACCGTGCCTAAAAAGAGGTCTTGATGATCATGGTTCACAAGCAAAGATTTTTGCTAAGACCTGAACTTTTCTACTCAATGTTTAGGCCGGCTAGATTCAAAAAGTTTAGCGTCATAGTTCACCAGGAAGACCTAGATAAAATAATCTCTGCAATGTATGAAATTCCTCTTGCAGAAATTCGCAATGTGAATTTTGCTGAGCGCGGCCTTGAGCAGTTCAGCGCAAGCGAGAAGGCGAAAAGCTTAGCATATGGCATTACCCAAGCAAGGCGCACTTTAAACATACTTTTGCAGTTTGAAAAAAAGAAAGGCCAACTAGATGAGATAAAAAAATTATTTAGTGGTAATAAAGCGCAAGAATCCAAAAATGTTTTCGAAGTAAAAGAATTGCTTGATAGAATAAGCGCTCTTCATAGAGATGCGGAAAATATTGACAATAAGCTCAAGGAGATTCGCGACAATGCAGCGCAGATCAAACAAGAGCTTCAGCTTCTCGAGAGCATAAAGGCTCTTGATCTTGACCTTGAACTTCTGCAAGGATTTGAGCGCTTTGAGCTGATTATTGGCCGTGCGCCAAAGGAGCTTGCATCTGCTATCGAGGCTTTGCTCAAAGAGGAAAAAGCAGTTATTCTTTCTCAGGTTGATGCGGAGCAAACACTTTACATAATTTCAACAGAGCGAAAAAGAAGCGAGGAATTGCTCAGAAAGCTGAAAAAACTAGGTTTTGAGCGCATAATTGTGCCAGAAAGAAAAGGGCATATTGCAAAGCTTGTTGATGAATGCAAGAGCGCCTTAAAAGATTTGGAAAAAGAAAGCGCAAAATATCAGGCACAAGGTATGGCGCTCTTGGAGAAAAATAGAGCTTTTCTCGAAGAAGCAATAGAAAGCCTTGAAGCAGAAAAGGAAAAGCAAGACGTGCTTCTTTCCTTTGGTCGTACCCAAAAAACCGCAAACTTTGATGCATTTGTGCCTGCAAAAGCAGAAGAAAGATTCTTTGATTTGCTAGAAAAGAATACCAATGGTTGCTTCTATGCAGAGGAACTAACATTTGATGAGGATGAAGCTCCGATAAAAATAGAGCACTCCGGCTATGTAAAGCCATATTATATTCTTCTTAAAACATATGCGCTGCCAAAATACAATGCATTTGATCCAACAGTGCTTATCGCATTGATCTTTCCAATCTTCTTTGGCCTTGCCTTTGCCGATGTTGGTTATGGCCTGCTGCTTTTTGGCCTAAGCATAGGGCTGCTCAAGACTATTGCTAAGAAATCAGAATCATACTGGGCTTTTTCAAAAATTCTTTTGCACGGAAGCATATTTGGCATAATTGTGGGCCTTTTGACAGGCTCTTTTTTTGGAGACCTTTTTTCAGCATATATAAAACCTTTTACAATAATAGAGCCGCTGAGCACAACATCAGGCAACAACGCGATAATAAATTTTATGATTTTTGTAATATGCTTAGGAATAGCGCACCTTGATCTTGGTTTAGCGCTTGGCTCTTTTGAAGATATCAAGAGGAAAAGATACAAGGCTGTTCTTACAGATAAAATGCCATTGTTTCTTATTCAGGCCAGCGTTTTCCTTTTGCTTTTCATTCACTCACAGCTCGGCCTATATGCTGCCTTGGCCTTGATGCTTGTTTCAATAGCGCTGCTCTTTATTGGTTCTGGACCATTCGGCATTATGAAGATAACAGGGTTGCTTGGCAACTCGCTTTCATATGTGAGGCTCATGGCGCTTGGCCTTGCAACATCTGCAATAGCCATGACAATAAATCTAATCGCCAAGATACTTCTTGCGGTGCCTTATGTTGGCATCGTCATCATGGTTCTTTTTATGATTTTTGGGCATTTGGCAAATTTTATCTTTAATATCATCAGCTCATTTATGCATCCTATGCGCCTGCATTATGTTGAATTTTTCTCATGCTTTTTTGAGGGCGATGGCAAAGAATTTAAGCCATTTTGTAAAAAAAGAAAAACGGAGGTGTGAATTATGGACCCAAACTTAGCAACAGGTCTTGGATTAGCAATAATTGGTGCTGGAATAGCGGTTGGTGTCGCTTCAGGGCTTTCAGCAATAGGTCAAGGAATGGCTGCATCAGCAGCAATTGCCGGCACCACAGAAAAGGACTATTCCTTCGGAAAAGTCCTTACGCTTACAGCGATTACAGAGACGCAAGCAATCTATGGATTCGTTATTGCAATCCTGGCGATATTCCTATTGGGATTGGGTGTCTTTGCACATTAGGTCTTACAGCAATGCAAGGTGCTTTGAATGAAAAAGCTCATAAGTAGAATAAAGAGGGCTGAGGCTGCAAGGATAAAGGAAATTGAATCAGAAGCTATGCTTGCAGAAAAGGAAATCCTCAAAGATGCAAAACAAAGAGCTGCTTATGTGTGCGCTTGCATATTAAATGATGCAAAAAAAATTGCCGAGCAGGAAAGACAGCGCATAATTGCTTCAGCAGATTTGCAAGCTAGCAGGGAAAAAGCAGCTCTCATAGACGAACTTCTTGAGCAGTACATATCAGCTGCGCTTGAAAATATCGATGACATAAGAAAGAGCAGTGCATACCAAGAAATGCTTAACAGAGTTACTGAGAGAGCCATAGATGCAATTCCCTCTCAGAGCTTGCGAGTGACTGTTTCGAAGGAGGACAAGAAGCTTTTAAAACTTAAAAATAGAAAAGACAAGCGCATCGAGATTCTAGAAGGCAACTGTGGTCCAGGCAGCATTGTTGAGTCCTCTGATGGCAAGGTGCGCATAAGCAATGACCTTTCAGAGCTTATCAGGGAGAAAAAGGCAAAGATAAAAAGTGCGCTTGCAGGTTTTTTGCTAGCTGAAATGCAGGTGAAAAAATGAGCCTTGCTTCAGAAGTTTTTAGCATGCTCGGAACCAACTATGCATATATACTGCCAGCATTGATTTCCACAACTTTTATAGTGACTGCATATTTTGTCAAGCAAGGTATTGACCTGGGTGCTTTTGCCTATACTACAACAAGGGTGCGTGCCATGTCAGGCAGGATGCTGAAGCAAAACAAGCTGAAAGAGCTTGCGGATAGCTATTCAGCAAGCGATATAATTGCTGCTTTTGAAGGAAGCGCATATGAGCAGTATGTTGCAGGCAAGAGCGATTTGAAAAGCATAGAGCAAGGCCTAGCATTGAGCCTTGCTGAAGATTACCACAAGATAAGAAGAATTAGCCCAAAAAAGGCAAAGCCATTGTTTGATTTTCTCTCAGCACGCTATGACCTAGAAAACATAAGGAATATTGTTACGAGCAAGATATCTGGAGAGCCAATTAAGATGCTCATGCCAAGCACAATATCTGAGGCATTGCTCCAGAAGCTTATTGAGGCTGAAACAATAGAAGAGATGTTTGAGCTTTTGAAGGAAACAAGATATAAGGAGCTTGTAAGCTGGCTTTCGGAGAGCAAAGACATTAAGTCATTTGAGCGCTCAGTTGAGCGCTATGTAAGAGAGGAGCTTTATCGCAAAAATGATATAAAAAATATTGCAAAAAAATGCGGGATAATGAACGACGCAAGCAATCTCAGAGAAATCTTTGGGATACAAAATGATATACTCAACATAAAAATTGCGCTTCGTTTCATACGCGAAGGATTCGCTGATACAAATCTTCAGAAATTTTTTGTTAAGGGTAATTTCTATCTAAGCAGCGAAAATCTAGCTGCGCTTTCAGAGGCAAAAGACATTCAAAGCGCAATAAGCGCTTTGCAAGGTACGCCATATCATCAGATAATGAATGATGCGCATAGGGTTTATTTGCAGGAAAAAAGCCTTTATGTCTTTGAGTGTGCGCTTGACAGCTTTTACGCTAAAGTAGTCCGCTCAATATCCTTCAGGCAGCCTTTTGGCCTTACGCCAATTGTTTGCTACCTCTTGCAGAAGGAGCAGGAGGTAAAAACGATAAGCATGATAATGAACTGCATAGAGGCAGGCCTTCCAAAGGAAAAGATAATGAACATGTTCATAGGTGCTTAGAATGGAGATTGCAGTTTTGGGAAATAAAAGCACAGTGACAGGCTTTAAGCTAGCAGGCATCGCTTACTGCATCGAGGCATCAGATAATCAAGCTGAGCTTGCAAGGCAGTTCTATTCCCTTGTAGAAAATGAAAAAACAAAGCTCATCATAATCGATAACAGTTGTCAACTTATAAGGGACGAAATAATAAGGTTTATCGAATTTCATAATAGACCAATAATTGTTGAGGTTCCAAGAAAGGAGAAGAAGATAAAACCAAGCATATTTGATTCTATTGTAAAAATAGCTACTGGAGGAAAGATTAGGTGATTTTATGGAAGGAACAATAACAAGGATTGCAGGCCCTGTTGTAGAAGCAAAGGGCATGCGCGGTGTAAAGCTGAACGAGGTTGTGCGTGTCGGCAATGAGAAACTTATTGGTGAAGTTATACGCATAGACAAGGATATCGCTACAATACAAGTATATGAGGAAACCTCTGGCTTGATGCCGTCAGAGCCAGTATTTGCAACAGGCAGGCCATTATGCGTAGAGCTTGGTCCAGGCCTTTTAGGCAGCATCTATGACGGCATACAAAGGCCTCTTGATGCCATAAGCGCAAAGCATGGCTCTTTCATTCCTCGCGGCGTGGAGGAAAGCTCCCTTAACAGGAAAAAGAAATGGGCTTTTAAGCCAGTTGTAAAAAATGGTGAAAATGTCAAAGAAGGGCAAATAATTGGAAAGGTAATGGAAACACCAACAATAGAGCACAAGATACTTGTGCCTCTCGGCCTTAGCGGAAAGATAAAAGGGCTTGAGACAGGCGAGTTTACTGTTGATGAACCAATCGCTGAGATAAATGGGCAAGAGATAAAGATGATGCAAACATGGCCTGTGAAAAAGGCAAGGCCTTATGTAGAGAAGCTTGAACCATACGAACCACTTATAACAGGACAAAGGGTAATCGATTTTCTGTTTCCTATTGCAAAAGGTGGCACTGCCGCAATTCCAGGGCCATTTGGTTCTGGAAAGTGTGTTGTTGGCAGCACTGTTATTTTTGCAGACAACAGGCTAACAACGATTGAAAAGCTTTTTGAAGATGCGAAAAAAACAAACATGGGCAAAATTTTTGAGGGTGAAAAGGAGACCATAATTGAACTAAACAACCCAATAATTATCCAAACGTTTGATGGTAAAAAAATAAGAAGCGCCATCGCCACACACCTATACAAGGGAAAAACCGAGATGGTTATAGAAATAAAAACAAGCTCTGGCAGGTTTGTTCAGCTCACACCGCTTCATAAGCTCCTTGTTTTGGACAAAAACTTAAAAATAAAAGAAATCGAAGCAATGCATCTGAAAAAAGGCGACTTTGTTCTTGCACCAAGAAAAATGGAACTGCAAGGCGCATATCAGCAAATTGGCGCAAAATTTGATTTTAGCGATGAAAGCCTAGATAACGCTCCAAGATATTTGGATGAAGAGCTTGCAGAGCTCTTAGGTTATTTTCTTTCTCATGGCAGCATTAGAAACAATAAAACTGTGAGCTTTTATAGCAAAAGTGCTGAAACAAGAAATAGGATAAAATTTCTTTTAACAAAAATATTCAATTTTAAGCCAAAAGAGCAATGCGCTTGCGCTGACTCTCTCGATATTCAAAGCAGGCCTATTGTCCAATTCTTTAAGCAATTTTGCTCTCAAAATTCGCAAGATGTGCCAAAAGAGCTTTTCTCTTCGCCAGAATCTGTAATCAAAAGCTTTCTGATCGCATATATTTCTGACTCTTATCATATCTCTGAAAACGAGCTTGAAATTGAAATCCCTAGCAATGAGCTTGCATGCAGCCTATCATATCTGCTTGCCATGATTGGCGTTGTGTGTAAGATAAAAGAAGAAGGGCAATTCAGAATTTCTATTCCTCAAGAAGAGGCAGTTAAAATAGTGACATGCTTTTCAAAAGGGCATGTTGGCTTTGCTGATGTTGCGCAAGCAAGCAGAATTTCTTGCCATTGTGTTAACAGGAATCGCACAATAACAGTTCAAAACATTATAGAAGTGAATGCTGAAGAAGCGCTTGCAGAGGCACTTGAGCATGTTTTCTACGATATGATAGAAGAAATTAAAGCAATAAATAGGCCTATGGATGTCTTTGATATAACTGTTCCGGAAACGCACAACTTTATAGGCGGCAATGCCCCGCTGATACTTCATAACACAGTCATCCAGCATCAGCTTGCAAAATGGACTGATGCAGATATTGTTGTTTATGTTGGATGCGGCGAACGTGGCAACGAGATGACCGATGTTTTAACAGAGCTACCAAAGCTCGTTGACCAGAAAACAGGAAGGCCGCTTATGGAAAGAAGTGTGCTCATAGCAAACACATCAAATATGCCTGTTGCTGCGCGCGAAGCATCTGTGTACACAGGCATTACAATTGCAGAATATTATCGTGACCAAGGATTTAATGTTGCCCTTATGGCTGATTCAACATCACGTTGGGCAGAAGCATTGCGCGAGGTATCTTCGCGTCTTGAGGAAATGCCAGGCGAAGAAGGCTACCCGGCTTATCTTGCAAGCAGGATTGCAAGCTTTTATGAGCGCTCTGGCAGGGTAAAAACACTTGCAGATAACCTCGGCTCTATAAGTGTCATAGGCGCGGTTTCACCACCTGGCGGTGATTTCTCAGAACCTGTGACCCAAAATACTTTGCGCGTAACAAAGGTTTTTTGGGCGCTAGACGCAAATCTTGCAAGCAGAAGGCACTTTCCAGCGATAAACTGGCTCTCATCTTATTCCTTGTATGCAGAAAAAACAGACGAATGGTTTGCAAAAAATGTCAATCAGCTTTGGCCAAGTCATAGAATCAATGCTATGAAGTTATTGCAGCGAGAAGCGGAACTTCTGGAGATTGTTCAGATTGTTGGCCCGGATGCCCTGCCTGAAAAAGATCGCTTAACAATGCTTTGCGCAAGAATGATCCGCGAGGACTTTTTGCAGCAGAGCGCATTTCACGAGATCGATTCTTTCTGCGATGTGCAGAAACAGTTTGCAATAATCGATGCGATTCTTTTCTTCTATGAGGAAACAAACAAGCTTGTTTCAGCAAGCGTGAAAGAGATTGAAAAATTTAAATCATTGGAAATGATTGCAAGGCTTAAATATCTTTCAAAGGAGGATGTTCTCAAAGAGGTGCAAAAAATAAAATCTCTTGTAAAAGAGGAAGTTTCTGAGCTTTCTAAAAGGGATAAAACCTTTGGGGTGGGAAGATGATTAAAGAATACAAAACAATTGAGAGAATTGCAGGACCTCTTGTTTTTGTCAAAAATACAAAAAATGTGCGCTATCAAGAGCTTGTAAAAATAAAGCTTGCTGATGGCTCTGAAAAGAATGGCCAAGTTCTTGAGGTCGCTTCTGATATTGCTGTCGTGCAGGTTTTTGAAGGCACATTGGGAATCGATGTGGAAAAATCTTCTGTTAAATTTCTTGATGAAACAGCAAAGCTTAAGGTCAGCACAACAATGCTTGGTAGAATTTTCAATGGCCTTGGTGAGCCAATTGACAGAGGCCCAAAGATAATCGCTGAGAAAGAGCTTGATATAAATGGCATGCCAATAAATCCTTCAAGCAGGGACAATCCGAGCGATTTTATACAATGCGGCATAAGCGCGATTGACGGCATGAACACGCTTGTAAGAGGCCAAAAGCTTCCAATATTTAGCGGCTCAGGCCTGCCGCATAATCGCCTGGCAGCGCAGATTGCAAGGCAGGCAAAGGTGCTTGGAAAAGAAGAACGCTTTGCAATTGTTTTTGCTTCAATGGGCATTACGCACGAAGAAGCAAATTTTTTCAGGAAAGAATTTGAAAGGACAGGCGCGCTTTCCAAGACAGTGATGTTTGTGAACCTTGCTGATGACCCAGCAATTGAACGCATAATAACACCAAGGATGGCTCTTACAGCAGCTGAATACCTTGCTTTTGAAAAAGATATGCACGTTCTTGTAATACTCACAGATATGACAAATTATTGCGAGGCCTTGCGCGAGATAAGCTCAGCACGCGAGGAAGTGCCAGGCAGAAGGGGTTATCCAGGATACATGTACACAGACCTTGCAACGATATATGAGCGTGCTGGTAGGATAAAAGGAAAGAAGGGCTCAATAACCCAATTGCCCATACTTTCAATGCCAGATGATGATATAACGCATCCGATTCCAGATAACACAGGTTATATCACAGAGGGGCAAATCGTTCTCTCAAGGGCCTTGCACATGCAGGGTATTTATCCGCCTATAGATGTTAGGCCATCATTAAGTAGGCTTATGCACCATGGCATTGGCAAAGAGAAGACTCGCGAAGACCATGCAGATGTTTCAAATCAGCTTTATGCTGCTTATGCAGAGGGGATGGACAAAAAAGCGCTTGTTGCAGTTGTCGGTGAAGAAGCCCTAACAGAACGTGATAAAAAATTCTTAGAGTTTGCTTCGGAGTTTGAGAAACGCTTTGTAAATCAAGGCTATTTGGAAGACCGCAGCATAAATGAAACCCTTGAAATTGCTTGGAACCTTTTCAAGATGTTGCCTGAATCAGAGCTCAAGCGCATAAGGCCGGAGTTTTTGGAAAAGTATCTTCATGCAAAGAGGAAATAAAAATGATTCAGCAGATAAAGCCAACGAGAATGGAGCTTTTAAAGCTCAAGAAGCGCATAGCGCTTGCTAAGAAGGGTTACCATTTGCTTAAGGAAAAAAGGGATGCGCTTTTCACCGAGTTTTACAAGCTGCTCAAGGATGTGCAAGATGCAAGCACTGAGGCAGAAGAAATTTTTGAGCGCGCTTACTCGATGCTTGCAATAGCAAACGCTCAATTTGGTTCCTTGAAAGTGTCTGAATTTGCAGTTGCCTCATCGCTAAGCTCAGACATCAAGATTGGCACAGGCGAGAAAAATATAATGGGGGCATGCGTTCCGCTTCTTGATATCAGCAATGTGAAACGCAATGCCCTTGAACGTGGCTACAGCATACTTGAATCAGGCTCTGCTGTTGATGAGACTGCAAGCCTCTTTGAGGAATCACTCGAAAAGCTTGCAAAGCTTGCTGTAAAAGAAGCTGCAATCGAGAGGCTTACCTTTGAGATAGTAAAAACAAAGCGCAAGGTTAATTCCCTTGAAAAAATTGTAATTCCAAAAATGGAATCCTTGCAGCATTATGTTGAGTTCAGGCTTGAAGAGCGAGAACGCGAGCAGGTTTTCATGCTAAAAAAGATAAAAAAGAAGATTGGTGCAAAAAAATTATTTGGTGAGCGCTATGGAGAATAAACTTCAGCTTGCATTGTTTGCATTGCTTTTCATATTTTGTGGCATGCTCTTAGAAATTGCCATAATATATTGGCAAATGCCTTCTCATGCACAGCTAGTGGTACCAAAAACCCAAAGCAGTGAAAGCAGCGCAAGCGTAGCAATTGTTGCTGTTTCAGACGATGGTACAGGGGTTGTTGGCACTGCAACTGTGGAGATAAAGCCGGGCAAAGGAAGGATACTTTTCAACACAAACCCCTTTGTAGAGCCGGATACGCAATATTCAATAGAAACTGCAAAGAGTGTTGCAGAAAGTGTTACAGCGAGCGAGCTAAGCAACAAGGACCTAATATATTCCATAACAACGCCACAGGCAAAGCTTGTTGGAGGTCCGAGCGCAGGTGCTGCTCTTTGTGTTGCAACAATTGCTGCAATACAAGGAAAACAAGTTCGCAAAGATGTGGCCATTACAGGTACCATACAACCCAATGGTTATATTGGTCAAGTAGCTGGGCTCCTTGAAAAGGCACAAGCTGCAGCAGAGAAGGGCTTCAAGTTTTTCCTTGTGCCTAAAGGCCAGAGCATTGTTGTTGTCTATGAGCGCAAGGAATCAGAGAAAAAAGGGCCTGGCTTTATTTTCAAGCGCATCTATTATGAGCCAAAGCAGGTGGATCTTAATGAGGCAATGTTTGAGCAATACGGCATGCAGGTAATTGAAATAGGGACAATACATGAGGCAGTGAAACTTGCAATAGAGTAGTTGATTTAAATGCTTGTAAAAGATTTAATCTTTTCAAATTTCGCTAAGGGCATTCAAAATAGTAAAGCTAATGCTTTTTCGCATCTTTTCTCAAAGTAAGCTTTTGCACTCTTTTTCACCTTGAGGTGCTTATATTGTGCGCTTTGGGTTTTAGCAACCTTTATATTCTTTTTTTAGCAAACTTATTAGAATTGCTTGTCCGGTGACCTTATGGCTGATTTGATAAGAGATTTTTCGCATCTTGAAGAAGAGCAGATAAAAGCATTCTGGTCTGAGAAAAAAATACCTGAAAAGGCCAGAAAGAAGAATGCCGGCTCAAGGAAAAAATTTTACTTTATGGATGGGCCGCCATATGCCACTGGCCACATACACTTGGGCACAGCTCTTAACAAGGTTCTCAAGGATGTTGCAATACGCTCAAGGCGCATGCAAGGCTTTGATGTCTTCGATAGGCCAGGCTATGACACGCATGGCCTGCCAATCGAAAACAAGGTCGAGAAAAAGCTTGGGCTAAAGCACAAGTACGAGATTGAGAAATTTGGTGTTGCAAACTTCGTTGAAGAGTGCAAGAAATTTGCAACAGAGTTTATTAGCACAATGAACAATGAATTCGCAGATTTGGGCGTGTGGATGGATTGGGCAAATCCTTACCTTACCCTTTCGCCAGATTATATTGAAGCAACATGGTGGACCTTTAAGCAGGTATGGAAAAAAGGCCTTTTGTATTTAGGTTCATACCCTGTTCATGTTTGTCCGAGATGTGGCACAGCGCTTGCATATTATGAGGTTGATTACACAAAGCTGACAGACGAAAGCATCTATGTAAAGTTCCCAGTAGTTGGCAAGCCAGGCACTTTTCTTTTAATTTGGACCACAACGCCGTGGACATTGCCAGGAAATACAGGTGTCATGGTACATCCTGATTTTGATTATGCATTTGCAAAGATGAGCAATGGCGAAACATGGATATTAGCAAAAGAGCTTTTGCAAGGTTTGATGGATTCAATTGGGGCTGGCTATGCCATTGAAAAGGTTGTTAAGGGCAAAGAGCTTGAAGGATTACGCTACGAAAATCCACTTTCAAAGTATCTTAAACTTCCAAAATTAGAAGATGCGTATCGTGTGATACTCAGCGAGCGTTATGTCACGCTTGAGCAAGGAACAGGCTTGGTGCACTGCGCACCTGGGCACGGAAAGGAAGACTATGAGGCAGGGAAAAAGGCATCGCTTCCTGTGCTCTGTCCTGTGAATATCGATGGCTCTATGAAAGAGGAAGCTGGAAAATATGCTGGAAAGATTGCAAGGGAGGTTGATAAAGAGATAATTGCTGACCTTGAAAAGGATGGCTTTCTGGTTTACAAGCACGCTTATACCCATGATTACCCAATATGTTGGCGCTGCCAGCAACCATTGCTAATGCTTTCAACACCGCAGTGGTTTTTCAATATAAGTAAAATACAAAAAAAGCTTATAGATGCAAATGAAAAGGTTTATTGGATTCCTGACTGGATGAAAGCAAGAATGCGGAACTGGCTTGAAAGCCTTGGTGATTGGCCTATTTCAAGGATGCGGTATTGGGGCACGCCAATGCCGATATGGCGATGCGAAAAATGTGGCAAATATGTTGTTGTAGGTACTTTCGATGAGCTTAAGAAGCTGGCTAAACTCAAGGAACTTCCTGAGCCGCATAGGCCATATATAGATTCTGTGAGCTTCAAGTGCTCTTGCGGCGGCACCATGAAAAGAATCCCAGAGGTCTGCGATGTTTGGTTTGATTCTGGTGTTTCAAGTTGGGCAGCACTTGGCTTTCCAAGAAGCAAAAAGCTTTTCAAAAAATTTTGGCCTGCAGATCTCAACCTTGAGGCGACAGAGCAAGTTCGAGGTTGGTGGAACTCACAGCTTATAGCGAGCATAATTTGCTTTGAGAAAACACCATACAAAGCAGTTCTTGTTCATGGTTTAATACTGGATATTGACAAGAGGAAGATGAGCAAGAGCCTTGGAAATGTTATAATGCCATCCGATGTTATAAGCAAATATGGCCGAGATTATCTGCGATACTACTTTGTAAAGAACTCCAAAGGCACAGATATGTTCTTCAGCTGGCAGGATTTCAACGACATAAGGCGCTTCTTCAACATCCTTATCAACATATTCAATTATTATTCAATGTATCTTGCAAATGCATCTCAGGTAAAAAGCAAGAAGGGGCTTAAGGTTGAAGACTATTGGATTCTCAGCAGATACAACTCGCTCATAAAAAGTGTCTTAGATGCATATGAAAGATACGAGTATTGGAAGATTCCACAGATGCTTGAGGGCTTTGTGATGGATGATTTTAGCAGGAATTATATAAAGCTCGTGCGCGACAGGACTGATGAAGAAAAAGAACTGCTTTCTGCAATATTTTATGAGATACTCCTTGGTGTCATTGAGCTTTTCGCACCGCTCATGCCACATCTTTCAGAGTTTTTTTACCAGAGGCTCAAAAAAGGCAAGATGCCTGAAAGCATCCATTTGTGCAAGCTTCCAAACGTGAACAAAAAGCTTATCAATAAGGAGCTTGAAGCAGATTTTTCTCTTGCACTTGAGATTATGCAGAGCTGCCTTTCTTTACGCGAAAAGCATAAGTTAAGGCGAAGATGGCCTCTAAAAAAACTTGTTGTTCTTGCTAAAGATGGTAGAAAAATTGGGAGAGTGCTTCAACTTGTAAAAGTTGGTTGCAATGTGCTTCAAGTTTCTGACAATGAAGCAGATTTAAAAGGGCAAAATATCGCATGTGTTGAATCTGACCATTTTAAGATCTGCTTAGACATAAGTACAACAGCAGAGCTTAAAGATGAGTGGGAAGCAAGAGAGCTTGTCAGGCGAATACAGGCAAAGAGAAAGGAAAAAGGTCTCTTGCCAACGCAGAAAGTAAATCTTGCTCTTGACTGCAACGACAAAAGTTTTATCGAAAAATTCAAAGAAAGAATAGAGCGCGATACGAATACAAAAATCACTCTTGGCAAAGGAAAGATGGAAAAAATCCTTGAGAGAGAATTTTATTTCGAGGTTCTTTGATGCAAATAGCGGGCCCGGAGGGACTTGAACCCCCGACACCCGACTTGCTCCATTCATTAGGAGGTCGGTGCTCTATCCAACTGAGCTACGGGCCCTTATAAGAGATTTTTACAGAAAGTTATAAAAACAACTTGCAGGTTTTTGCATCTTGAAATATAAATTTTCACCAATCATGCAAATTTTTGGCTTGAGGCATGCGACTTATATTCCTCTCACTCCAACCTTCTTCACATAGGCCTTCATAGCGTTTGCCATTTGGTTTATTGTTTCAGCAGGATATGGTGATATTTTTTGAAATTCTGGGTTTAGGAGCGGAACGTCATTGACAAACTGCTGTAGGTAATAAGCCTTGGCGCCTTCTATAAGTTTCCCTATTGCTGAAACATCTTCAGGTTCAACTATTGTTGGCACAACGGTTGTTCGAAATTCATAGTCAACAAAGCCTTTGAGAAGCAAACTTATGCTTTTCTTTATTGCCTCTTTATCTACCTTTACACCTGCTGCTTTGTCATACTTTTCTAATGGCGCTTTTATATCCATTGCGACATAGTCAATAATTTTTTGCTTTATGAGCTCTTCTAGAAAGGTTGGGTTGGAGCCATTTGTATCAAGCTTTATTTTATAGCCCAAAGCCCTTGCCTTTGGTATAAAGTTTTTTATTTCCTCATGCAATGTTGGTTCTCCGCCTGTGATGCAGAGCCCCTGGATAAGGCCTTTGCGTTTTCTTAAAAACTCCATGACCTCTTGCTCTTTAATCTCTGTTTTTTCCTTTTCCAATACAAGGGAAGGGTTTTGGCAAAATGGGCAACGAAAGTTGCATTTGTCAACAAAAAGTGTGCATGCCACAAGGCCAGGATAGTCAACTAAAGTTGTCTTCTGAATACCTCTAAAAACAATCCTCTGCATTTTTTCCCTCAGCTCTTATTTATTACTGCACCATTTATCTTTATTTATCAATCTTTATTCCAAGCTCTTTTAATTGCTCATCTGAAACCTCGCTTGGAGCACCATCCATTGGCGACTGGCATGCCTTATTCTTTGGAAATGCGATAACCTGTCTTATTGTGCTTTCTCCAGCAAGCAGCATTGTGAACCTATCTATGCCGAGCGCTATGCCGCCATGCGGTGGTGCACCATACTCAAATGCCTCAAGCAAGAAACCAAAGTTCTCCATTGCCTTTTCTTTAGAAAGCCCCAATAAATTGAATATTTTGCTCTGCATATCTGGCTGATGTATTCTTATGCTTCCGCCGCCAAGCTCAATGCCATTAAGCACAATGTCATATGCTCTGCTTCTGACCTTTAAAGGCTCACTGTCTAGCAATGGCAGGTCTTCCTGCTTTGGTGATGTAAAAGGGTGGTGCATTGCTTTAAGCCTCCCTTCCTTTTCATCATATTCAAACAATGGAAAATCTGTGACCCATATAAATTTGTAAGTGTCCTTTGGGATTAGATTGAGAAGTTCAGCAAGCTTTAGCCTTATTTGCCCCAATGAAATGCATGCTGTATGCCAATCGCCAGCGACGATAAGAATTAGGTCTTCATCCTTAGCGCATGTATCTTTTATAACTGCATTCATTTCCTTTTGGGTTAGGTATTTTGCTATTGATGAATCAAGCGTATTTTTCTTAACCCTTGCAGCTATAAGGCCTTTTGCATTATTTGCCTTTGCAATTTCTGTAAGCATGTTGATTTCCTTGTTTCCGATTTTCCCATTATCGCTGACAGCAATTGCTTTTATACATCCACCATCTTCAAGGATTTTTTTGAATATCTCAAATTTCGTCTCCTTGAGCGCGCTTGTTATATCCTTAAGCTCAAGGGAAAATCTGAGGTCTGGTTTATCAGAGCCAAAGCGCTCAAGTGCTTCTTTATATGATATCCTTTGAAAAGGCAACCTCAATTCTTTCTTTAGAACTTTTTTTAGCACATAAGCAATGCAGCCTTCAACTATTTCAAAAACATCTTCTTCACGAACAAATGACATCTCTAGGTCAAGCTGTGTGAATTCTGGTTGCCTGTCAGCCCTCAGGTCCTCATCTCTGAAGCACCTTGCAATCTGAAAATACCTATCAAAGCCGCTGATCATCAAAATTTGTTTGAAAAGTTGGGGGCTCTGAGGCAAGGCAAAGAATTTTCCCTTATACAATCTGCTTGGCACAAGGTAATCTCGAGCTCCTTCTGGTGTGGACTTTGCAAGTATGGGTGTTTCTATTTCAATAAACCCCTTGCTATCAAGATACTCTCTTATGGCCTTTACTATCTGATACCTTAATATTATGTTTTTCTGCATTTCTGCCCTTCGAAGGTCAAGGTATCTGTATCTAAGCCTTGTTTCTTCGCTTGCGAGCAGCTCTGAGGAAATTTCAAGTGGAAGCGGCTGCTTAGCTTTATTTAAAACCTCAATCTCTGAGCAGTTTACCTCAATCTTACCTGTGGAAAGTTTTGGATTGGGTTGCAAGCGCTTTACAACCTTTCCCTTTGCTTTTATCACAAATTCCTTTTCAACCTGCATCGCTTTCTCATAAGCTTTCTTATTTTCTTTCATATTAAAGACAAGTTGCGTGATTCCATAGCGGTCTCTGAGGTCTATAAATATAAGGCCGCCGTGAGTTCTTTTCAGGTGAACCCAACCGCAAAGCGTTACCTCTTTTCCTATATGTTTCTCATTTAATTCGCCACAGGTATGCGTACGCAAAAAATCACCTATTATTGCTTAACTATTTGTCTGGAAAAGGTTTTAATCCTTCACTAAGAGATTTTTCCAAAATAGAAAAATTAAACAACTAGCTTTAATGCTAGCTTTTTGATAAAAGCAAAAATATTTAGGTAAATATATTAAGTAAAAATTTTGCTTCGGCTTTTGCGCTTTACTGCTGTTGAGAGAAATGCTAAAGCTATGCTCCTTTGTATCCTGTGACCTTTTTCAACTGCTCTATGGACTCTGGATTAAGCAGCGTTGTTGTATCGCCAATCGGCTGGTTTGTGACTAAAGCCCTTAGCATACGTCGCATTATCTTTCCTGAGCGCGTCTTTGGTAAAGCCTCAGCAAAGAATATCGTCTCTGGTTTTGCTATAGGTCCGATTTTTACTTTTATAGTCTCAAAAAGCTCATTCATGATTTGTTCGCTTGGCTTTGCATCTTTAAGAACAACAAATGCTACTGGCGCTTCACCTTTTATCGCATGCGGCTGAGAAACAACTGCACATTCTGCAACGCGCTTGTCAGAGGCAATTGCATTTTCAATTTCAGCAGTGGAAATCCTGTGCCCTGCAACATTCATCACATCGTCGACCCTCCCTGTAATTCTGATGTATTTGTCATCGACCCAACGTGCGCCATCGTTTGTGTTATAAAATTCATTATCGTACGGTGCCCAATAGGTTTCCACATATTTTTTCTCCGCATTATATAAGCCTCTTAGAAGGCTTGGCGGGAAAGGACTTTTAAGCACAAGGTAGCCACCGATTTCGCCCTTGACAGGATTCTTTTCGCTGTCAATGATATCTGCAGTAACCCCTGGCAATGGCCTTCCGGCAACAGTTGGAATAAAAGGACCAATGCCTGGCAAAGAGCTTATCAATGCGCTACCTGTTTCTGTCTGCCACCATGTGTCAACAATGGGGCATCTAGAGCCGCCTATTATCTCAAAATACCACATCCATGCTTGCTGGTCAATTGGCTCGCCAACAGTGCCAAGCAATCGCAATGAGCTTAAGTCATGCTTTGCAGGCCATTCCTTGCCCCACTGTGCAAACATCCTTATTGCAGTAGGTGCTGTATAAAGAATTGTTACCTTGTTTTCCTCTATGATTTGCCACCATCTGTCCTTTTCTGGAAAATCAGGTGCACCTTCATAGAAAAGCAATGTTGAACCTGTGGCAAGTATGCCATAGCAGTTATATGTATGACCTGTAATCCAACCTATGTCAGCAGTGCACCAAAATATGTCATCATCGTGCAGGTCAAACACATGGCGAGCTGTCCAGTAGGCAAGCACAATATAGCCACCATTTACGTGTACTACGCCTTTTGGTTTTCCTGTTGTTCCACTTGTGTACAAAATAAATAACGGGTGCTCGCTGTCCAGCTTTGCAGGCTCGCATTTATCCCTCACTTGCTCCATAATTTCGTGCCACCAAAAGTCGCGACCTTTTTTCATCTCAACAGGGATATTTGCGCGCTTCACAACAACAACCTTTTTTATTGAGCTTCTCTTCAAGATGCCGTCTGCATTCTTTTTCAGCTCAACTACTTTACCTCTTCTGTAGTATCCATCTGCCGTAATCAAAACCTTTGATTTTGCATCATCAATTCTTGTTTTCAGAGCTTCTGCGCTAAAGGCCGAGAATACAACGCTGTGTATGGCGCCTATGCGCGCACATGCAAGCATTGCAATCTGCACTTCAGGAATCATCGGGAGATAAATTGTAACGCGATCGCCTTTTTTTACCCCTAATTTTTTCAGCACATTTGCAAATTTCTGAACCTGCTTATGAAGTTCAGCATAGGTTAATATGCGCTTTTCTTCATTTAGGGGCTCAGGAATCCAGATTATTGCAGGCTTTTCACCTTTTCCAGCCTCTACGTGTCTATCAACGCAGTTGTAGCAAACATTAAGCTTTCCCCCAATAAACCACTTGTAATGTGGAGGTTTCCAATCATAGGCCTTTTTCCACTTTGTGTACCAAGAAATAGCCTGCGCCTGTTTTTCCCAGAAGGCAACAGGGTTCTTTGCTGCTTCTTCATATATCTTTTCATCATTAATCCAAGCATGTTTTTTCATCTCTTCAGAAGGCCAAAAATAGCCCTTTTCATCCTTTTCGGTAACCCACTTTTTCATGGTTCCAACCTCCGTTTCGCTGCATAAAATGAATATAATGTAAAACCATAATCTATTTAAATATTGAATCCACCAAATAAAAAGTTTTATGCTTGATGCAAATACCCTTTTCATAAAGCTTTCCTCCAATTTTTTTCTCAAAAGCGAAGGCACAAGGCATTACTTTGCCAAAAAGCTACGCGAAAATATCACATGCGCGCTTAAGAGAAGCAAGGTAAAATTTGAAAGGATTTCAATTGAGCGCTATAGGGCGTTTGTTTATTCAAAAAATCTTGACTCTTGTTCAAAGGTGCTTAGAAAGGTTTTTGGAATTCACTCAATTGCGCCTGCATATGAATGTGAATTTTCAGATATCGATGAGCTTGCTTTAAAGGCAGTTGCATTTTTTGAGGGGCGATTTAAAAAGAAAGAAAGCTTTGCTGTTGAGTGCTCGCGAACAGGCCTTCACTACTTCAGCTCCCAGGATGTTGAAAGGAAGCTCGGAGCTTCAATTGTCAAAGCATATGGGCTAAAGGTAAATTTGAAGAAACCAGACAAATTGCTTAGTGTAGAAATCCATAACAACAAAGCATGGATTTATGTTGATGAGATAAAATGTTTTGGAGGTTTGCCTATTGGGGTTGAGGGAAACATAGCAATGTTTTTCTATGGGCAAAGAGAAGAGCTTGCTTGCGCATGGCTCTTGTTGAGAAAGGGCTGCAATGTGTTTCCCATAGCAAAAGCTCATCGAGAGAAAATTGCCAATATGATAAAAAAGCTTGTTCCGTGGAATTCATACAGAAATTTTAGAATAAGTGCGGAAAGTGAACTTGATGAACTTATAGAAAAATATGGCATAGATGCCATGGCAACAGCAGACAAAAAAACCACAAAAAAGGCCTTTGAAGAATACGCTAAGTTTAACTCCAAACTGCCTGTGCTAAGGCCTCTTCTCTTTTTAGATAAAGCAAAAATTGAGGAAATCATGAGGCTTTTTAACAGATGATGCATTTTTCCGCAAATCAATCAATTTAATTAAATTTTCCACATATCTTTCTCTTATGAAAATCGCTTTTCTTTCAGACTTTCATCTTGGGTTTTTGCAGCATGGCCGTGAAAATGAGGCATTTGAGAATGCATTTAATGCTATGAAATTGGCGCTTGAAAAGGGTGCAGAGCTTTTAGTGATAGCTGGCGACATCTTTGATTCTGAGACACCTGATGCAGAGGTCTTGCTTCAGGCATTCTCTATATTTTCTCTTGCAAGAAATGCAAGTGAAAAAGTCACAAAGATAAAAAAGGTTGGTAGAAAACAGACCTGTGAAATTTTGCTTAAGGGAGTTCCAATTATTGCAATTCACGGCACGCACGAGTTCAGGACTAGGGATTATGCTAACTACCTTCAGCTATATGAGAAGGCTGGCTTTATCGCATATTTGCATGCTGAAAAGGCCATCATTGAAACCAAGGGTGAAAAAATCGCTGTGCACGGCCTTGGCGGTGTTCCAGAGAAAAAGGCCCTTGATGCCTTGAAAATGTGGGACCCAAAGCCAGAGCCAAACGCATTTAATGTTCTCGTGCTTCACCAATCTTTTAAGGAGTTTCTCCCTTTTGAAGACGAGATGATTGCAACGCTCACAATCGATGCGTTGCCAGATGGTTTTGATATTATCGTTGATGGCCATCTTCACTGGCAAAATGAAATCAAAGAGGGAACGAAGCACTTGATCTTGCCAGGTTCCACAATATTAACCCAGATGAAGCGCTTAGAATCAAAAAAGCCAAAAGGCATTTACATCATGGATACAAGAGCCAAGGCATTGGAATTTTTCTCACTTCCTGGTCAGAGACAATTTATCTATGAAAAGCTTGAATTTGAAAATGCGGAAATAAAAGATGTGCTGGAAAGCTTGAGGAATGCCCTTCTAAAAATCGTCTCTGTAAGCTATGATAAAAAACCACTTGTAAAGATCAAACTTTTAGGCTCTCTTGCAAAAGGTTATGGCCCTGAGAATCTCAATGTACAGGAAATTATAAAGGAATTTGAGGATAAGGCAATAATCTCAGTTGATGTTGAGTTTTTTCAACAGGCTTTCACTAAAAGGCTTGCTGAGCTAAGCACCATACAACAAGAAAAAAGATCAATAGTGGAGCTTGGCTATGAAATTCTGGAGAAGAATCTTGCAGAAACAAATTTCAATAACGCCTTTGATGTCAGGCGCCTTTTCAAGCTTTTGGAAGAAGATGATATTGACAAAGCAAAGGAATATCTTGCAACTCTTGAGGAAAGCCAAAGCAAGGCTGAGAAAAAGGCCTCTGAAAAAACTTAAAAATAGTTTTAACAACGTTTATATTGATGCGGGATTGGCAGAACGGCCATGCATCCGGCTGCAGACCGGATTAAGGGGGTTCGACTCCCTCATCCCGCTTTTAGAAAAATAAGAACCTCCCGCGGGTTCTTATGATCTCCAGCGACCGGAACCTCCTGCGGGTTCCGATACTTCCAGCAATAAGGACCACAGCAGGCCATTATTATCCCCTGCAACCGGGATAAGAACCTCCAGCAATAAGGACCACAGCAAGACCTTATTATCTCCTGCGACCAAAATAAGATTAAGATAATGGCATTGGCCTTATGAATTCCGGCGACAAAGATAATAAAGAAAAAAACTAGCGAGTTCTTATTATTCTTAGCAATCTGGAATAGAAATCTTAGCTAAGCCCTATTATTTCCCTCAACTTCGAATTGACAACTTAGCTTATCCTTTATTTTATCCTTATTATTTCCACCGGCCGATACATAGGAGATTAATGCTTAGAATCTTACTGCAAAAGTTTTGCAATTTTAGGCCTTTTTCTTAATATTCTCAATGGCTTTTGAAACGCTGTATGTTTTTCTTTCTTCGAATTCCTGTCGCTTGCCTATGTTCCAGTTTTGCACAGGCCTATAATATCCTACAACCCTGCTATAGACCTCTGTGCGTTTCCCGCATTTCACATTGTCACCTCCATTTGTTTCTATTGGGCAGGTGTAATGTTTGCCAGGAATGTAGCCATGTACTGGGCATATGCTAAATGTCGGCGTTATGGTGAAGTAAGGGAGCTTATAGTTATATGCTATTGTTTTAACAAGTTTTTTGCAAGCTTCATAATCTGATATCTGTTCGCCTATAAATCCGTGAAATACTGTGCCACCAGTGTACTTGCATTGAAGTTCATCCTGATGGTCCAATGCCTCAAAGATGTCATCGGTATAATCCACAGGAAGATGCGTCGAGTTTGTATAATATGGTGCATCCTTTGTGCCTGCTGTAATTATATCTGGATAATTCTTCCTATCTATGCGTGCAAGTCTGTGAGATGCACCTTCACCCGGAGTAGCCTCAAGATTGTATATATGGCCTGTTTCTTCCTGGAAATCTTGCAAGCGTTTGCGCATAAAGTCAAGAACCTTCAACGCAAAACTCTTGCCTTCCTTGCTTGCTATGCCTTTGCCAAAAAGATTTAGGCATGCTTCATTCATTCCAATAAGGCCTATTGTTGAAAAGTGGAAATCCAATGTGCCAAGGTATCGCTTAGTCCATGGCAAAAGCCCATTCTTCATGTTCTTTTCTACTTCCTTGCGCTTTATCTCCAATGATTCCTTTGCAAGATACATGAGATAATCAAGGCGCTCAAAGAATTTTGTCTCATCCTTTGTAAGGTATGCAATCTGAGGCATGTTTATTGTGACAACACCAATTGAGCCTGTTTTTTCACCAGAGCCAAAAAGCCCGCCTGTTTTCATGCGGAGCTCTCTCAAGTCCAATTGCAAACGGCAACACATGCTCCTGACATCGCTTGGCTTGAGAGAGGAGTTAATAAAGTTTTGAAAATATGGCGTGCCATAGCGTGCGGTCATCTGGAAAAGAAGGTTTGCATTTTCGCTATTCCAATCGAAATCTTTTGTTATGTTGTATGTTGGAATTGGAAAGGTAAATATTCTGCCATTCATGTCGCCTTCAATCATTACCTCTATAAATGCCTTATTTATCATGTCCATCTCTTCTTGGAATTCAGCATAGGTTTCTTCGATCTGCATGCCACCATGTATTGCTGGCATATCCTTTAGGTCTTGAGGCACTGTCCAGTCAAGCGTTATGTTTGTAAAAGGCACCTGGTTTCCCCAACGTGATGTTGCATTAAGCGAGTACACAAATTCTTGTATGTTCTGCTTAACCCTTTTGTAATCTAGCTTATCCTTTGCAACAAAAGGTGCTAGGTATGTATCAAAGGAACTTAAAGCCTGTGCCCCAGCCCATTCATTCTGCAGTGTGCCCATGAAATTAACGAGCTGGCCAAGCGCAGCGCTAAAGTGCTTTGCAGGCCTTGCTGCAACTTTTCCTTCGACGCCATTAAAACCTTCTTCAAGCAGTTGTCTCAGCGACCAGCCTGCACAGTATGCGGCAAAGGTGCCTACGCCCAAATCATGGATGTGAAAGCTTGCATGTTTGTGTGCCTTTGATATCTCAATAGGATAGATATGCGTCAAAGTATATTCTGATATTATTGCTTCAGATATGCGCGCCTGCATGCCGCTAAGTGAATAACCAGCATTGCTATTCTCATGCACGCGCCAATCCTTTTCAAGAAGATAATCCTCTATTATTGTAGCAGTTTTTTCGAGAAAAGCTTTTGTATCCCTTATCGCAGAGCGCTTTGCTCTATAAAGTATGTATGCTTTTGCAGTTTTAGCATGACCTTCTTCTATAAGAACTTTTTCAACCATATCTTGAATATCCTCGACAGTCGGTATTCTTGCTCCAAATTTTTTCTTTAGCTCATGAACAACCTTATCCGCAAGCTTTGCAGCAAGCTTTCTATCTTCTCCGCCTACTGCTTTTGCTGCTTTCCAGATAGCTTCCTCAATTTTTTCCTTTTGAAAAGGTACTATGCGGCCGTCGCGCTTCTTTACCTTAGCCAAAAATTTCTCCATCCAACCACCGCCTTAAAAATAAATGCGATAATGAATAAGTGCATCCACATTTATAAACATTTCTTGCAATCAACATAATCTTTGTAAATTTTAGTTTTTGCGGAAAAAACTCGCAAAAATAAGTTATGTAGATAAAAATTTTAATTTAAGCTTATCTTTTTTTAAGCACATAAAACCTGTGCTTTTTTTCAAAAGGTGCAAGAGGAATGCTCTCAATGATTTCAAAGTTTTCTTGCAGCATTTCCTCTTGAACTTTGAATATTTTGCTTGGTTTTTTTGTTGAGCTTATGCTTGGCGCCTTGAGCGCAAGCAATGCAAAGTCATTTTTTTTAAGGAAAAGCTCTGCATTCTTTGCAAGTATTTCAACCTGATTTTTCTGCGCAATGTCTTGATAAATTATGCTTGGCTTTATTTCCATGGCATACTCTGAATAGCTCTCAGGCTTGTTTGCGTCTGCAATTACTGGCAATATATTTTTCCTTTTTTCACACACAAGCAAGAGCTTTGCAATGCAGGTTTCACTTATGTCTATGCCAAGGATTATTCCATCTGGGCCAATTATATCGCTTATATGCGATGCTGTAGTGCCTTCAGCAATGCCAAGATAAAGAATACGTGCTGCAGGTACTATCGGCATATTCTTTAGCTTTTTTTGGATTGCCGCAGCAAGCTTTGAGCGGAAAGGGTTCCATTCGCGATATTCCACACCTTCAAATTGTGCAAGCTTCTCGCCATAAACGCGCTGTCCTGGAACAAGATTTTTTGTCCACAATTTTTTCTGAAATCTATATACGCCGCTAAAAAGCTCTTTCATAAAGAAGAAGAAAACCAAAAAACATAAAAAAGGAAAAAGGCCTATTACATTAACTTACCTAAGCTCTGAGCGATGCGCTTGAATTGCATAAAATGGTTTAGCATTAACTTCCGTAAAGCAGCTGAACACCTTCTATATCTCCTGTATTGAGGGTTCTCTTCTTTGTCTCGCCATAGCTTGAATAACCATACATTGTTTCTTCGCTGCAAGATGTTGTGTAAAGGTCTTTAAGCCCTATGCCATGGCCTATCTCATGGGTTGCAATGTTTTGCAGGTCCATCTTGCTTGGGTCAACCTCAGCATTTCCCCATGTAAAATCTGTGTCAAATAGCACATCAAACTCTGTAATCTTTCTATTCTTTGGTGCAACCTGGAAATAGCCCCATATGACTGTAACTGCAATAACCCCCTCCTCTGGATAATTGCCAAACACAAATTCGTTTCTGCCATCAGGTTTTGCATCATCCCATGTCGCATTCGGATCAATGGTGTATGTACCAAACAACGATGCTGATGTATGATTATCCCATTCTTGCATAGAGCTTGCAATTGCGCTTGTTATGAATTCTTCGCTTAGACCTTGCGAATTTGTGGTATTAACAACATAGTTTATTGGAAGTGTTTTCCATTTTACACCATTGCCCAAAAAACCATAGCATTTTGTTGTTTTTGTCCTTGCTAAACCCACTTTTGCATATCCATTCTTATAGTGTATAACTAAGACTTTTTCTAAGGCCTGAGATTTGGGCAAAGGTGCGTTGTCGAATTGTGTAAGTTCAAGCAGATAATCGCTATTTGCATTTTCTTTTATCTTTTCTATAAGTTTTTCACTTTTTGCAGCATTGACTGTTGTTAAAATAAAAATCAGGGCAAGCATTGCAATAAATACAACCTTGGTCTTCATGTTCACCACCATGCTAATTGTACACAGATATTTAGGACAAGCAGTATTTAAATGTTATGTTGAGTTTGAAGCGCCATGTAGCATGCCAAATCACTGCAAGCACTTAAAAACACGCTAAATGATGCAAAAAGCCTTAGCCTGAAAAGAGAGCCGAAGGGGGGAATTGAACCCCCAACCTGCTGATTACGAGTCAGCCGCGCTGCCATTACGCCACTTCGGCTTGCAGCGTATATAAAAAATAGCTTCTTGAGGTTTTTATTTCAATTGGTTGAAGGTTTTTCTGCCTGAGGAAAGCATCCAAAGGGTTTCAGGCAGGTCTTTAATATTTAACCTTATCTGCTCCATTGTGTTGCGCTCCCTTAGCGTAACCGTGTCATCTTTCATTGTGTCGTAATCTATTGTTATTGCATATGGAACACCTATCTCATCTACTCGCGCATAGCGCCTTCCTATGGAGCCTTTCCTGTCAAAGATGCAAAAGAAGCCATAATCTTCGAGCAGATTAAATACCTCGCTTGCTTTTTCATCAAGACCATCTTTGCTTACGAGAGGAAAAACTGCAACAAGGTAAGGAGCAAGGTTTGGTGCCAGAGCAAGGTAGAGGCGCTCTTCTTTTCCTCGAACCTCCTTTCTAATTGCCTGGTCAAGAACAGCGTAGAATGTTCTATCGATGCCTGCAGATAATTCAAAAACATGTGGAATGAATTCTTTGCCATCCTCGCTTACCTTCAAATCCTTTTTGCTTCCTTCAGCATGACTTTTTAAATCATAATCGCTGCGGTAATTGCATGCTACCAATTCTGTCCATCCAAGATCAAGGAGTACCTCAAAATCCCATGCTTCCTTTGCATAGAACGCTTTTTCATCATCGCCAAGCTCACGGAAGCGCATTTTTTCGCGAGCTATGCCGCATTTCTCATAGAATTGTTGCAGGCGAGCAAGCCAGTAAGCGATTAGCTTTCCAGAAACAATTTTTTTCTCAACAGCCTTTATGCATGAGATATCCTCGACATTTTCCTTGCCAAGTTTCTGAAGCCTTAGCATATAGCCTGATACTTTATCGAAATTTTCAACAGAATTTATCTTTTCCGGATTAAAAAATATCTCAATTTCCATTTGGCCAAGCTCGCGCTCTCTAAGAAGGGTCTGCTTAGGTGCAATCTCGTTTCTAAAAGAAGAGCCGGCTTGGGCAATACCTATGGGCAGATTTTCCCTACCTGATTTGAAAAGCCTGATGAAGTCAAGGAAAATATTCTGGCATGTCTCTGGCCTTAAATAGCATTCTTGATTCTGCATTGCACCAATGAGAACCTTCATCATCATGTTAAAGAGCCTCACCTTACCTAATTTACCATTGCACTTCGGGCAAGCTATATTATGCTTTTCTATGATTGAATCCATTTCACTTGTTGAGATCGATTCCGGTATGTGCTTTTTTATTTTCTCCTCAATTAAGGTATTTGCTCTAAATAGGGCATTGCACTTTGTGCATTGTACAATGGGGTCATTGAATGACCTCAAATGCCCAGAAGCTTCAAAAACCTCCTTAGGCAAAATAACAGAGCCATGAATTTCAAGAAGATGCTCCTTTTCAACGAGCTCACGCCTCCAGAAGGAAATAATGTTATTTCTTATGCGCACTCCAATAGGCCCAAATTCCCAAAAGCCTGCCGGCGTGTTTGCATATATCTCTGCAGCTGGATAGAATAGCTGCCTTCTAAGCGCAAGGTTCTGCAATTCGTCACGAGGCATTGGCACACCAAATCAATGCGATTAACAGTAAAAATGTTGGGAATGATTTTAAAGCTAATGCTGGCGCCAAAAAGACCAGATAATGTAAAAATAATTTTGCAAATTACCTAATCATGTGCTAAGCTTCCAAAAGCAGCCACGGAATTCTAAAAAATGCTCTAAGGCCAAAGTGTTTTAAATGGTTTCTTGGTTTTTACCTAATAAGCCGGTGTCTTTATGGATGCTGAAAAGCTCAGAAAAAAGATTATTGAAAAGACAAAGAAGGAAGTAAAGGAAAAGCTCGGTGGAAAAGAAGGCCACATAGTAAAAGCAATAAACATGCTTGAGGACCTTGACCTCACATTCAATATGCTCTTTGAAGCTGTGCGCGACTGGTACTCGCTTCATTTTCCAGAGCTCTTCAAGCTTGTGAAGGAACCTGAGAAAAGCCTTGAGCTTATCGCAAATCTTACCACAAGGGAACAATTCAGCATGGAAAACATCTTGAGATATTATGGAAATGAAGCACTTGCAAAAGAACTTGAGGCAAAGGCAAAGGAAAGCACAGGTGCGGAAATAAGCAAGGAAAACGCCAACCAAATAAAGGCCATTGCAAAGAAGGTTCTTGAGATAAAAGAATGCCGCGAAGCGCTTTCCAAAATGCTAGAAGCTGAGATGCTTGCTGAGATGCCAAATCTTACAAAGGTTGCTGGAGCATTTTTGGGCGCAAAGCTTTTGCGCGAAACAAAATCGCTCAAACGCTTAGCTTTCCTGCCATCATCCACAATTCAACTTATTGGCGCTGAGAAAGCATTGTTCAAGCACCTGCGTTCTGGCACAAAGCCACCAAAACACGGCATGATACTTCAGCATCCACTTATGAGAAAGGTTAAGCGCGAGCATCGTGGCAAGATGGCACGTGCACTTGCAAATAAAATAAGCATTGCTGCTAAAGCTGATTACTTTGGTAAAAAAGACATAAGCTCAGCTCTTATAAATGAACTTGAGGAAAAGGCAGAAAAGCTAAAGTGAGCTTCTAACTTGAACATTTAATTATAAGGGATGTAAAGCCACGCTACTCCAAACTTAACTTCAAATCGTTTTTTTCTTTTATTTGTTTTTATGTTTCTTCTCTTTTTCTCTTGAGGCCATAACTGCATTTAGGAAAGCAATCTTTTCTTCGAGCGCTTTTTTCTCAGCATCAGTGCTTCTTGCCATATCGCGGAAATGCTTGAGCAGCTCCTCCTTTGCTATAATTTCCTCTTCAAGTTTCTTTATGCGCCCTTCAAGTTCGCGTTCTGCCTGCTTTCTTGCTTGCATCTTTGCTTCCTCAAGCTTCAGAAGCTCATTGCTGTATGTGTTTCTAAGCTCTAAAACCTCTGCCTCAATGTCAAGCACAAGCTTCTTTGCAAAATCGCGCTCCTTTTTAAGAAGAAGCACAAGCTCCGAGCTTTTATCACAGAACGAATCAAAGTATCTCTGAACCTCATGCAGCCTATCTGCTAGCTGTGCAAACTCTGATTGAAGCGAGGAGATTTTTGTTACATATGTAGAAAAGATTTCCTCAAGCTTCCTTTTTTCCCTCTCGAGCGCAAGCCTAGTTTTTGAAAGTTCATCCTCAAGATCTGATGCGCTTACCTCTTCCATTCCAAAAAAGACACTCTTCTTTATATCCTCATATTTCCTTTTTAACTCCTGAAGTTCTTTTTCCTTTTGTTCAAGAAGCTCAAGTAGTTTTGCTTGCTCCCCAGACCTTTCAGCAGCCCTTGTTTCCTGCTTTCCTATGCGCAGCATTACTCGTTCCACAAAAAACCTTGTCCTAAGCATAAGCGACATTACCTTGTGCTGAAGTGAGGCAAAAAGCTCTGGGTTTGATGCTGCTAGCTCAGGCTCTTGTAAAGCTTTTTTCTCTTCAAACTCTGCATTCCTCCTTAAAACCGCTGAGAGCTTCTTGTGTTCTTTTATTAAATCATCAAACTCTCGAGTCTCTGGTTCCTTCATCACTTTTTTGAGCTTTTCAAGAATATTTTCTATTTCAACAAGCTCATCAATGGCGCCTCTTGCCTGCTTTGCGAATGCATAAGAAGAAAGCTCCGCCCAATTCGCACCGCGCAGCTTTGCTTGCAGATAAGACAATCGTTGAATGCATTGTTCAACGAGCTCGCGCTCCATAATACCCCCACATAAAAAACATATTTCTATTATATAATTGTTATTGTTTTTGTAAATAGCAAACTGACATTGCAGCTAACAAGGCATCGCTGTGCGCAATTAAGCTTTTAAAAAATGAAAATATGAATCCAAGTAACTTTTTTATTTAATCACTCCTATTTATTTGCTGATGACAATGCAATTAAGCTGGAGCAAAGGCCTCTTGGTTCAGGGCAAAAACAAAATTGCAGTGGACTGCAATGCAGATACAAGCATAGTGACGCATGCGCATGCAGACCATGCATCATTTAGGCCAAAAGGCCTTCTTCTTGGCAGCAAAGCAACATTTGATCTTATAGGCTTCACTACAAAAACCAAAAAAAGCTTGGATTTTGGCGAGCGTTTTCGCATCGATGACCTAACTATAAGCCTTCACAATGCCGGGCATATTCTTGGCTCTTCCCAGGTTTTAATTGAAGGTGATGAACGCATTGCGATAACATCTGATTTCAAGCTTCAGGATTCCCTCATACTTGAAGGTGCAAAGCCATTGCAATGTGACAAGCTTGTGATTGAAACAACATATGGTTTGCCTCAATATTCCTTTCCAGATCGCACATCTGTTTATGAGAAATTTGCTTCTTGGGCAAAAAAGCAGCTTTCCATGGGAAAGTTTTTGGTGCTTGCAGGTTATGCTATTGGCAAGGCGCAAGAGCTCACAGCTTTTTCTAATAAGTATCTCAACATCGCGCCATTAGTTCATGAAAAAATTTATCAGAACAACAAAATATACGAGGAGCATAACATCAAGCTTGGCCCTTACTATAAGCTTGACCATAACCTTCATGATTCTGATGTTTTGATATTACCACATTCTCTTTGCAACGCCCATCTGGTGCAAGCCATTAGCTTTTCGGTTGGAAAGAAGGTTGCAAGCGCAAAAGCATCTGGCTGGCCTTATCTTGGCTTCTATGATGCTGTATTTCCCTTATCAGACCATGCAGATTTCAACCAGCTTCTCGAGTATGTTAAAGCTGCAGAGCCAAAACAGGTTTTTACAATGCATGGCTTCGCAAAGGAATTTGCAGCGCATATAAGGCGCAGATACGGAATTACGGCAAGGCCTCTTGAAAAAGGTCAACAATCTTTTCTTATTGAATTCGATTAAAATTGCTTCGTTAGCTGCATGCAAATATTTGAATTTATTAAACTTTTCCAAGATTATTCCATAAATGCACCCAAGTGAGCTAAAAAAATTTTATGTAGCGCTTTATGATTTTTTTGGCCCCCAGCACTGGTGGCCTGGCAAGACAAAGTTTGAGGTCTGCATTGGCGCAATTCTGACCCAAAATACATCTTGGAAGAATGTTGAGAAGGCAATCTCAACGCTTAAGGCCAAGAAAAAACTTTCACCGCTTGCCATAGATTCTTTAAGCCATAAAGAGTTGGCAGAGCTTATAAGAAGTGCTGGCTATTACAACCAGAAAGCTAGCACTATCAAAGCATTTTGCAAGCACATCATAAGGAAATATTCTGGGAGCATTAACGCTTTTTTAAAAAAGCATCAAGATGTGCTAAGGGAAGAGCTTCTTTCGATTAAAGGCATAGGCACAGAAACTGCAGATTCCATCATACTCTATGCCGCAAACAAACCAACTTTTGTGGTTGATGCCTACACTAAGAGAATAATGGCAAGGGTGTTTGGCCTTAGCTTTAAAAATCGCCATGAGCTGAAAGTTTTTTTTGAGAGCAACATTCCAAAAGATGCAAAAGTTTACAACGAGTTTCATGCATTGCTCGTAGCTCTTGCAAAGAATTTCTGCAGAAAAAAACCTGCATGCGCGGAATGTCCAATTAATAAAAATTGTTGTTATTATAACTCAATAAAAAACTAAAGAGAGGTTTTAAATGAAGCTTACAGTGCTTGGCTCAGGTGCAGTGCTTTCAAGGAGCAGGGCATGCTCAGGCTTTTTTGTTGAATCTGAAAGCGGAAACCTTTTGGTAGACCTTGGCAGTGGTTCTTTTTTAAATCTAAAAAAGATAGCTGATGTTTTAAATGTAAATACTGTGCTTTTCACGCATTATCACCCAGATCATACATCTGATCTTGCTGCTTTTATCCAATATAAGATTGTTGCACAAAAACTTTCCATTGTTAAAAGTTTGCCGCAGCTAACCATTCTTGGGCCAAAGGGCATAGATGAATTTTTTTCAAAGCTCAACGAGGCATTTCCGTCTATAAAGGAGGCAAGTTTTAGAAAAATAACAAAAGAGCTAAACAATAGCACTGCTACTGTGCCTGGTTTTAAGATAAGGTCAGCCCAGATGGAGCACGAAAATTCAATTGCATACAGAGTTGAGGATAATAGCAAAAGTGTTGTTTTTTCCGGAGATACTGCGTATAACGCAAACCTAATTTCTTTGGCGCGAAAGGCTGACTTGCTTGTGGCTGATTGTTCCTCTCCAGATTCCGCGCCTTCAGCATTCCATATGACACCTTCGCAGTGCGCCAAAATTGCCAAAGAAGCAGATGTTAAAGCCTTGCTTCTTACGCACTTTTATCCTTCAATTGAATCAGAGCCTATAAAGGAGATTGTCAGCTCGTATTACAGAGGAAAGGTTTATATCGCAAGCGACCTCATGGTTTTAGAATTTTAACTAGGTGTTTTTGTGCAAGAGTATCTAAAGGCTGCAATTAAAGCAGCTAAAGAAGCTGGAAAAATTGCTCTGCAAAGAAGCTCTGATATAAAGATATTTCCAAAAGGCACATCTGGAGACATTGTAACAAATGTTGATATGGAAGTTGAGCAGGTTATTGTTGAAAGGCTATCTTCAGAGTTTCCAAACTTTGGTTTTATATGCGAAGAGAAATGCAATATTGCTCCAAATTCTGGCCTTGTATGGGTTGTAGATCCAATTGATGGAACAAGAAATTATTCAATAGGCCTGCCGTTTTTTTGCATATCGATAGCTCTTGTAAGGAAAAATGTTCCTGTTGTTGGTGTTGTTTATGATCCCAACAAAGATGAGGTTTTTTATGCAATCCAAGGCAAAGGCTCTTATCTCAATGGTAAATGTATTTGTGTTTCAAAAAAGAGCTCTTTGGAAGATGCTGTGGCCTCAATTAGCTTCCAACTTTGGGAAAAGATCCGAGAGTTTTCAAATAAAAAGGGCTTTGCCGCATGCAGATGTTTTGGTGCGGTTGCGCTCGAGCTCTGTTATGTAGCTTCCGCACGCCTTGATCTTATGCTCCGCAACAATATAAACCCCTGGGATGGAGCAGCTGGCGCAGTTATTGTAAGGGAAGCATCTGGTGTTGTAAAAAATCAGTTTGGTAAGCAATGGCTTATCAACGACAGATACTTGTTTGCCTCAAATGCAAAGCTTCAGAAGGAATTCGCATCTAAATTTCCTCAAGAGCAGCTTCAATTTTAAGCATGGTTTTTTATTATTAAATGGGCATTAATACATTAATATATTAAAAAAATTATTAATTAAAATTAAAACGATGGTTTTTATGAGCTTTTTGAAAATCTCTGAGGCTATAGAAAAATTTCCTGAAAAGGCAAAATTACGTGGCTGGATAAAAAGAATGCGAGAGCACAAAGGGAAGGTTTTTTTCCTTTTGCGCGATGAAACAACTGAGATTCAATGCGTTGCAGATTCGGAAAAAATGAAAAAAGAGGTTTGGGCCGAATGCCTAAAAGCAACCATTGAGTCAAGCGTTGAGCTTTCTGGTTCTCTGCGCAGGGATGAACGCGCACCACACGGCATAGAGCTTTCGATTGAAGACTTTCACATAGTTGGCCTTGCAGAAAAGTTTCCTATACAAAAGGATTTCTCCACAGAATTTCTTATGGATGTAAGGCATCTCTGGCTCAGAAGCGCAAGGATGCGAGATGCTCTTAAGGTCAGAGACACTGTGTTTAGGGCTTTTCGAGAATTTATGAGAAAAGAGCTCAATGCTTATGAAGTTCAAGGAGCCATGTTTGTCTCTGGCATGGTTGAAGGTGGCTCAACTTTATTTGAAGTTCCTTACTTTGGTAAGAAGATTTACCTAACGCAAAGTTCACAGTTTTATCTTGAGGCGCTGATTTTTTCGCTTGGCAATGTTTACACCATTGCACCGAGCTTTCGTGCAGAAAAGAGCAAAACTACGAGGCACCTCACAGAGTTTTGGCATGCCGAAGCAGAATTTCCATGGATTGGCCTGAAAGAGCTTTTAGACATAGAGGAAAATATGGTCAAGTATATGGTTCGAGCTGTTCTCGAAGAAAATGAAAGCCAGCTTAAAGCTTTGGGGCGAGATCCAAAGACACTTGAGCCAAGCGCATATCAGAAATATGAGCGCATGCGCTATGAAGACGTTCTAAAGATTGTGCAAAAGAAATTCCCACATCTGCACGGCGCAACCGATTTTGGCGAAAAGGAAGAGCGTGAGATTACAAGAAACAAAAAAGTGCCATTGCTTGTGACACATTACCCGCGAAAATTGAAACCATTTTATCATAGGCCTGATCCAGAGGACCCACACCATGTGCTCTGCTGTGATGTGCTTGCGCCTGAAGGATATGGCGAGATTATAGGTTCTGGCGAAAGAACATGGAAGAAAGAAGAGCTTATTGAGCGAATGAAGGAAGAAGGCCTTAACCCAAAGCAATACGAATGGTATCTTGATCTAAGGCGCTATGGTTCAATACCGCATGCCGGCTTTGGCTTAGGCCTTGACAGATTTACAGCATGGGTAACAAAGGCGTCACACATAAGGGATGTTATTCCTTTTCCAAGGACTTTAAATAGATATTATCCGTAATAAGAACCTCCTGCGGGTTCTTATCATCTCCAGCAACCGGAACCTCCAGCGGGTTCTTATGATTTGCAGCAACCGGGATAAGATTAAGATAATGGCATTGGCCTTATAAATTCTGTTGACAAAGATAATAAAAAACCAGCAAGTTCTTATTATTCTTAGCAGGCCAAATTCGAATAATGTACGAATTTTTCATTTTTGTACCACAAATGTTTTATAAAAAGCAAGAAGAATAGTCTATATCGCTAGTAAGGCATCACCTCACCTACTCCTCCTTTTTCTTTTTAAATATTTTCTATGTAAAAATTTTTAGTGGTTTTATGATTTCGCTTACCTTGCAACATCCTTGGGATTTGTTAAGGCCTGTTGCAGATTTTGCAGTAGCCATCGATAAGTTTCTCAGGCCTATTGTGTTTATTCTCTCTGTATTTCTTTTTGTGCTTTCTTTTTTCGCGTATCATAGAAAAAAGACAAGGCGCATGGCTTTTGTTTCTCTCGCTTTTCTACTGTTTAGCATTAAATGGGCTATAAAGGTTTTGGATCTTTTTCTTTCACCAGGTTATTTCTTTTCAGATGCAAGTGAAAATGTTTTCGAGCTTTTAATATTCTCATCATTGATTATTGCGCTCTTTGAGCAATAGGTGTCATTTTGATAGACCGGGAGCAAGCGCTTGCCCTTGAGAGCCGCAGAAAGATTTTTGATGAAATAAAGGCTTTTCCAGGCATTCACTTCCATGAGCTAAAGAGACGCACAGGCCTTGCAGTTGGCAGCTTGCAATATCATCTTGATGTTCTTCGCAACGCGCGCCTTGTGCATGCAGAAAAAAGGAAAAAATTTGTAAGGTACTTTCCAATTCCGAATGGGCCAAACCAAGAAGTTCGTGATGCGCTTTCGCTCCTCCATGAGAAAAATGTTCGCAGCATAGTTATTTATCTCGTTGACAAAAAACGCGCTACAAACAAGCAGCTCTCAAAGCTACTTGGGCTTTCCCCAAGCACGGTCTCATTTCACACAAAAAAGCTGCTTGAGTGTGGTCTTGTTGTAAAGCAACGCAGAGGAAAAAAGATATATTTTTCTCTCAAAAATTTAGAACTTGCAAGAAGCCTTCTCATGAGATATAAGCAATCGTTCTTTGATTCCCTTGTTGACTCTTTCGTAGAAATCTGGGAAAAAATGTAAAATTCATTAAAAATTTTGGCCACAAAATAGCATTGCAAAGTACTCTTCTAATTTGCTAGCGTTTAATCGTTCCTAATGGGCATGGGCAGATTTGAACTGCCGACCTCCCGGTTATCAGCCGGGTGCTCCAACCAAGCTAAGCTACATGCCCTTTTAGCAAATTCACCTATGTACAATACTGAAATATCACTTAAAAAGGATTAAAAAGGTTTTTTGCTAAACAAAAAATTTTTTTGTATATTTTAGCAAAAACCTTTTGCTTGCTGCAATAATAACCACTAAAACTGCAAATTTTTCCTAACCGCACCCTTTTTATTTATATTGAGAGAAGAATATATTAACTATTTTTGGTTTTTCAAATTGCTAAATATAACTTTTTACAATTTTTAAAGGTATCTAGCTATATTAGCTAAAAGAGTTAAAAAAGGTGATAATATGGTTTTAAACATACCATTTGAAAATAACAAAAAACTTCAACAGATTGTTGAATTAGTAAAAAACAGCGAGGAGATTCAGCAGTATTGGGATTGCGCAAATATGATTGCTGTAAACCGCATGCATATAAACGATCATGGAAAGGTGCATGCTGCTATCGTTTCAAACATCTCTTTGCGCCTCTTAAGGTTGCTTATGGATGCGGGCCTTGTGCCTGGCATTGTGAAAGATCATGGAATGACGCGCCATGATGCAGAAATTGTTGTAGTGCTTGCAGGTCTGCTGCATGATATTGGCCACGCAATCCATAGAAATAATCATGCAGATTTCAGCATTGTGCTTGCGTCCAATATCCTTGATGAGCTTCTCAAAAAATTTTATAACAAAAAACAACGCATAATTGTTAAGAGCGAGGTTTTGCATGCAATAATCTGCCATCACTTAGAATACAAACCTTTGACGCTTGAAGCAGGTTGTGTGCGAATTGCAGATGCCTTGGATGCAAAGGAAGGGCGCGCAAGGATTCCTTTCGAGATGGGCAGGGTATCAATACATTCTGTTAGCGCTATGGCTATAAAAGATATAAGAATAAACAAGGGTAAGAACGTGCCTGTTTCAATAGAAGTGATAATGAAAAACTCTGCAGGTATATTCCAGGTTGATGAGCTCATAAAAGCAAAGCTTCAAAACTCAGGCCTTGAGCAATACATTGAAATAATTGCCAAGATTGAAGGTGAGGAAGAAAAGATTGTAAAGGAGTTTAGGCTTTAGTTTATACCTTCTTAAACGCAAAACTTTTGAATGTGGCATTTCAACTAGAATGTTATGCTCTGGGCCTATGCCTTTTTAGCTTTGAGCTAACATTCTTTGGCCAGAAATCAAAAGCAGGCATTTTAGAATAAATGCGGCTTCCAAAATGCAGTAAGCTATACTTTACCTTAGAGCTTAAAGGAAGCCCTTTTGCCTTTTCGACTTTCGATTTAACGCTTTCAATAGCAGGTGCCCTTTTTTCAATGCCCATTTCAACAAGCTGCCTGCGTCCTCTTTCAAACCTTCGTTGTTGTTTCAAAAAATCTTTTATAGTTAAAGGTGGTTTGAAATAGACCTTTGCATCAAATACCTTTGCATAACGTTCTTTTGGAGTCATAAGCTGAATATATCTATCCTCTACAAGCAGATTGTCTGGCATTTTTTTGGAGAGTTCCAAGGCATGAGTTCTGCTTATACCATAAAGAGCTCCAGAGAGATGCCCTGGCTTGTTTGCCAGGACCCTTGCTCTATACTCTTTATTCAGCCCTTTCATAAACCGGCCCTTAGATTCTGAAGCACCAAATGGGATTGCAAATCCCCCAACAAGATACAAACTTGGGTTTTCTCTAAAAGCATTCCAGAGTCGCTCTAATGCCTTGTGATGCACTATAACATCGGCATCAACAAAGAATAAAACAGGGGCTTTTGGGTTTGATGCATTTACTATGCGTTTCCAAGCAGCAACTTTGCTTTTCTGGCTTATCTCAATCAGTTTTACCTCTGGGTGTTCTTTCATAATTGCCCTGACAATCTCTGGTGTTTTATCTGTGCACCCATTTGCGCACACTATGATTTCTTTTTGTCCAGCTGGCATTGCCTTCCAAAGGCTCTGCCTAAATATGTGTTCCAAAGCTTTTTGAATGCTTTCCGCTTCATTGTAAGCGGCTATGCCTATGCACAAAAAGTTTGGTAGTTGCATTTTATTTACTTTGCCACTATCAATCATTGACATAAATAATGCTTCAGCCTTTTTATTTATTGTGGTTATTTCTTTTGCAAAGCGAAGATGGATTCTAAGCGAAATTTTTTAGCTATTTACGCTCTATTTTATTTTGCTTCAGCCTTGCGCATATCTTCTATTATTTGGCCAAGCCTTTGCCTAGCTTCTAAATAATATTTTCCTTCATGGCCAAGCAGATAGTAAATTTCCCCATCAATCAACCTTATTGTTTTTTCCAAAAAGTCAACTAAGCCCAAATCTAGGTAAAGCTCCATGTTTGAGTATTTCTGCAAATATTCCTTGTAATCCCTGAGCTCATTTTTTATTTGATTTCTTCTCACCTTTCCAAGAGCATTCCAATCCCTTGTGAGTTTTCTTTGCAATAGTTCGCAGTAAAGTGCTATAAGTTCTTGATGCTGTTTCTTGGTGAGCTTTTTTTCTCCCACTCTCTTTAGCTCTGTTAAATAGTCATGGAGCGTAAGTGCCCGTGCCTCTAATTGTCTTATGCGCATCTTTTTTGACTCCGGCAGATTCAGGGAGCGTATTATCTTTACAATTCCAGCTATGGTAAGCCCAAAATAAAATGCTTTGCCCCCATGCTGTTCTCTGAAAGATTGTTTTTGCTTTGCCTCTTTTTTTATGAATTCTTCTAGCTCCAAGCTATCTACACGCTCGCTTCTCTTTAACATTTCTAAAAACTTGTAACCAGCAATTTTTCTCTTGATTGCGTTTCTTCTTAGCTTGCGAGGTTTTAATTGCATGAAAAAAGATGGCTTTTCTAGGTTTTATTTCTTTCGGTTAGATTGATTTGCAAGCATTATGTGGCAATTTTGAATGCTTTTTGACTCTAAGCATTTTAATGTCAAAAATCCTTCGAGCTCCTGCAAACACTTCTCCTGATTTGAAGTCATTTTGCAAAATGCAGCATCTTCTCTCATAAATGCAAGGCGATAATAGCATAATGGTTTGTACTCCAAATCACTTTCGCAGAATTCTATGCCATCTGTAACTGCGCCAGCAGAAATTGTCCTTTTGTCAATAAGTTTTCCATCATAATAAAGTGCAACTGTTTTTGCATTAGGGTAATTTGGGAGATTTAATGTTAGCTCTCTATCACACGTGCAATATTTGCTAAGCTCGTCACCAATAGGCTTCACATTTGCTTTTATCTCGCCTTCTGAAAATTCATTTTCTACAGAAAATTTCTGGGAGCAGTTCATAATCACAACAGCCTTTACGATAGTTTCATTTGAACCTATTATCACCGAATCGATTCTTGGTATATTTTCAGTTATTCCGAGCATTTTGGTCTTTCCGCACTCGCTGTAGATGAGGCCTTTTGGCCAAGAGGTACATAGAAGCACAAATGCTGCGATAGCTATTGCAAAAGCAGAAATGGTACAAAGCAACTTTGCATTTCTGGGCAAAATCATGTGCCTCTTATCTATAATTTATTTACCACTATTTAATTTTTTGCAAGCTGGTAAAATTGCTAAAAAATCAGCTAAAAAATCGAAAAGCAAGCATGATAAAAGAAAAAGAAATAGCCCCGAGGAGATTTGAACTCCCGTCGCGAGGTCTCCCATAGCACTTACTGTAAATGTAAGCGCTTTTTTCCAGCTTTTATATGCTAGGCCTCATTTGAGTGCAAACAAATCTTTGCACATCTTTGGTCGCTGGAAATCATAAGGGCTTGCTGTGGTCCTTATCCCGGTTGCAGGAGATAATAAGGCCTTGCTGTGGTCCTTATTGCTGGAGATCATAAGAACCCGCTGGAGGTTCCGATTGCTGGAGGTTCTTATGTCCAGAGCCTCGCATGCTTGGCCGCTACACCACGGGGCTAATCTTCAAAATAAGTAATGCCAGAATAAAATAAAAAGTTTGTGTTTAGTTTTTTCATTTAGATATTTCTTTTGGCTATGGGCATTCCAGTGCGAGCATTTTCTTCAACATGATGGGTCTCTGGCATTGGAACAGCATTTTCAGCATCTTTTGAGAAATAATAGAAGCTTCCTTTCTTGTGCAAGTAATACTTCTCGCCCTTTTTATTAACATAAGTAAAAGGCTTTTCTTCTTTTGCTGGTTTTTCTATGGCTTGCTTTATTTCCATGAGAGTGCTTATTCTTTCAGGTTCTTTTTCAGGTTCAGCCCCTTTTTTTTCAATTTCGCTTTTTTCTTCAAGAATTTCAACAGCAAACTTATACGCCTTTACAACATCTGAAAGCGTAAGCTGTCTTTTTAAGCTTCCTGGTGCAATCTCTTCAAAGTATAGCCTGAGGAGATCGCAAGCGATTTTCGCATTGAGTTCCTTTTCCTTTTGTGCATTTATAATTGAAATTGTTTCTTCAAGGTTTTTTACCTCATCTTTAAAGAGCTTATCCCTGGCCATTCTTTTAGCCATCAAACCACCAATAGAATTGGGAAAGCATTTTATTTAAAATATAACGCAGTCAAGTTAATTCGATTTACTCGTTAGTTTTGCTGCTTTTGACAACCTATTTTTTAAGCCCATAAATGCTTTGAATACATTCTGTTGTCATATTATAGAAGCCCTGCAGATACTCATTGCCTTCTTTTATATACAATTTCCCGCCTTTTGTTACAATTTTGCCCTCCAAAAATAGCTCAAGTGCTTTCTTTGCTGCAGGCCCTGCACATTGCCAAATGTATTTTTCTGCGAAAATTTTAACATAGCGTTCAAATTCGTCACTATTTGTTATGTTTGCAAGCTTCTGCAGGTCAAGAGGAAGCTTCCTCGAAAGCACAAGAAGATACTGCTTGCCTTCTGTGGTTATAAATGCACCTGCTTGGAGATCTCTTTTGCTTGAGAGTATCACATTTCTCACAACATTTTCCCCGGTAAAAGTTGTTATCTTGTTGCCTTCTGTGCTTACAAAAGCTGTCTCAAGCACAGGCATTTCAAAAACACTTTCAACAAGTGTGCTTTCAATGGTGAAGTTGTCTGAAAGTACCAGATGTGGTTTGAACTCTATTATTGTATCTTTTACCTTTTTCAAGTAATCCAAGCTGACATTGTTTTTCTGAAGCTCCTTTTTCTTTGCAAACATTTCCTCATCTATTGCTCTGCATGTGATGTTTTTCATTTCCATTGTTTTTGTGCCAACTGCTCTTATGTTGTTTGTTAGCGAACCAACAATTATAATCTTGTCTTGCATTTGGGGATATTTTTCTAGTTCGCTCAGAAGATAGGAGCTAACCGAAAGGCTATTGCTAAAGAGTATAAGCACTCTGAGCTGCTTTGTTTCTATAAGTGGCTTTGGTTTAAAAAACATATCAAATAAATATAACATTACCAATATAAAAATTTTATGAGTGATTTTCTTGGGCATTGCAAATTCAATAAAAAAGGCCTTTGGCGCAAATAAAGAGAGTGTTGAAAAGGGCAATGCGAAGGATGAGCAAAAAGGGATTCAGGCAAAGTATCCTTACGAGACTTGCGCCCTATGCAACCAGCCTGCATGCGATGTGAAATGGGGTGGCCAATACTGGCATAAGAAGTGCCTTAGAAGCATGAGAAAAGCTGCAAGCACAATGCTTTAAAATTTTCCAAGAACTCATGCTTTAAGCATTTGCAATGCTTTTTTATGTCCTGCTTCCATGGAAGCTTGAGCAAACCATAACTTGCAGCGCTTCTTGGGTTTTGAAAAAATTTCTTTTTTATTGCGATTCTTGTTATCTTCTTGCGCGCAGCTATTCTCTAAAAGGAGTTTTAAAAATACTGTAAAAGGTTGCGCCCAAAATTCCTGCATAGGCTAGAGTGGAAAAAAGGTAATCTACTTTTCCAGGGCTCTTTTTTGTGAGCTTGAGAAGCTTCTCGTACAAAATCTTTTTTGGCTGGCTATAATTGTCATATATGTAGTTCATTATTGCAATATACGAATAGTTTATCCTTTTTAAGGACCATTCCTTTAGCACTTTTACCGGAACATATGTTGCATCGATTTCTGTCATCCCTTTTTTTATTGCTTTAAGGATTGAATCAACATCTGGCTCTGCGAATATTTTTGTCTTCGCATATCCCAACATTTCTATGCAATGCGCATCGCTGCCTGCGACCATTGGCTTTTTGTATTTTAATGCAAGCTTCCTTGCTTTTCTATTCGAGAGCCTGTCTTTGTTTATAGCATTGAAAACCTCTATTGCATCACAAGCAAGCGCAAGTTTGCCAACGCCTTTATTGTTTATATCAAAAGGGTGTGGCGCTATAGCAATTCCACCTTGCGCCCTTATCGCATCAAGTACATCCCAAAAAGGCTTTCCGCGTGGAATGAACTCGCTGAGGCCTAGCCCAATTACATGCTTGTCTTCATCTGTTGTGATCTCTTCGCCCTTTATTATAGTTACCCCATACTTTTTTCCAAAACGTTCGGCTTCTATCGCACCTCTAAATGTATCGTGGTCTGTTATTGCTAAGGCTTGGAGCCCTAACAATGACGCGCGCCTTATCATCTGCTCAGGGCTATGCAAACCTTCTACCCTTATTTTTGTGCCAAATGAGTACCATGTGTGAGAGTGAAGCTCAGCTCTAATCATATTCATAAATAATCATTTTTAATATTTATAAACATTTGTGTTGGCTGCATGCATCCAATTAAAAGTTATAGCCAAATTTATTTCTTGGAATTATAAGCAAGCATCACAGCAAAAAAGAATTTTTCAAGAAATTTTGCATTTTTTGTAATCAAGGTGCGTTTCGATAGGCCTTCATTTTAGCTATCGAATTTACTTGAGAATTTTTGCGCATATTTTACAAGTTTTTACGAATATTCATTTTTGTAATAAGCACCATTGTATGTTGGTTTATAATAGCCGCTGTTATTATAAGTAGCAGCACCAGTGTAAGAGCCTGTGTATTTTTGATAGTAATTTGTTGTGTTTGGATAAGATGTATAAGAGTTTGAGTAACTAGGCTGTGAGTAGTTGCTTGAAGTCGTGTATGTAGAATATGCATTGGTTGAATAATTGCTTGTATAGTAGCTAGGGTAATAGCCGGAATATCTTGTTCCATAATTGGTGCTATAGTAGCTTGGGTTTGAATAGGAAGCATTGTTGTAATAGCTAGTAGCACCAGTGCTGTAATAATAGCTTGGCTTGCTATTGTAACTGTAGCTTGTATAAGGATATGTTGTTGCATTAGAATATGTTGTAGCAGTATAGCCAGCATATGTTGTATATGCTGTGCTTGAGCTATTTGTGCTTGT